>SDBT01011736.1_pt1 | contig 14082 bp, 11 predicted proteins | sample 2277101 | NCBI WGS metagenome assembly SDBT01 (sample SAMN10404973, study PRJNA504765) | marine sediment metagenome | isolation source: marine sediment core GS10_PC15, 103 cmbsf | place: Arctic Ocean: Southern Knipovich Ridge | collected 2010 | reverse complement strand
GCGCCAAACTGTGCAAAATCGAGTAATGCATGGTATTGGGCCAATTCTAAGCGGAGGGCACGCGTCATTTTTTTGACCGCTTTGGTTTGAGCAGCGCCACCCACACGAGAAACAGAGAGCTCCACATTCACTGCCGGCCGCACACCCGCATTAAAGAGCTGCGTATCTAAAAATATCTGCCCATCAGTAATCGAAATCAAGTTTGTGGGAATATAGGCTGTGATATCATCACTTTGGATTTGGACCATCGGAAATGCTGTTAATGAAGCGCCCGTATTTAATTTTCCTGCACGCTCTAATAAACGTGAATGGAGATAAAAAACATCCCCCGGAAATGCTTCTCGGCCTGGAGATCTGCGCATAAGCAAAGACATCTCCCGATAAGCTACAGCATGGTTACTCAAATCATCATAAACAATAAGCGCATCATGCCCTTTGCTTCTAAAATATTCCCCAATGGTACAGCCCACATATGGCGCAAGATATTGATTAAGCACCGCTTCGCTTGAATCAGCAGTCACAATAACCGTATATTCCATTGCCCCCTGCTCTTGAAGCACTCGCATTAAACGAGCCACATTTGCTTGCCGCTGACCGATAGAAACATATATGCAGTAAACACCTTTTCCTTTTTGATTCAAAATAGTATCTACTGCAAGAGCCGTTTTACCAGTACTACGATTTCCAATAATCAGCTCACGCTGACCTCTTCCAACCGGCACTAATGCATCCACAACCAACACACCTGTCTCAAGCGATTGATTCACCGGGCTCCGCTCAATTATGCCCGGCGCTTTCCGTTCAATAGGCCATTCATCTTCAAATACAAGCTCGCCAAGGCCATCAATCGGTTTACCTAATGCATTGATCACCCTACCTGCGAGCTTCATACCTACGGGCGTTTTATACACGCCGCCGGTACGCCGTACAATTTCCCGTTCTGCAACAGGTATATGCGCATACAGCAAAAAGACGGTTACATAATCTTGATCTAAATCAAAAATAATTCCTTTATTGCCCCCTTCAAAGTCTACTAACTCATTATATACTGCATCAGTAAGCCCATGCACGCGGCAAATCCCATCCCCTACTTGCACCACAATGCCAACATCAATCAGCTTGGGCTCAGGAATATCGGATAATGCTTTTTCAAATAAGGTAACTAAATCAGAACTTTTAATATCCATGCTCATAATATACTCATTAGGATGGTAATAGATGCTTCAGCATTGTTAATTTACTCCGCAAAGAACTATCCCATAAAATTGTTGCACTGTGAATGCGAATCCCCGCAATCAAATCTTTTTTAACTTTGTAGGTATAAATTCCGGCTATTGAAGGTAATTTATACCCCATAAATTTCTCTACGCTCTCTTTTTGTGTGTTGGTAAGCTCGCATGAGCTTTCCACATATAAATGCATCATATCATTTCGCTTTAAATACAGCCACCAAACATGGCGCAAAACAATAGCCAATAGGCCAATCCGCTTCTGGGCAAAAAGAAGATTTATTAATGTATGTAATATCTCTGGTAACGCATATTTTTTAAACAAAATATCGACCAACTCATCCTTTTTTTCCTGGCTGATCATAGGCACTGATAACACAAAAACCAGCTCATGATTCTTCTCAAGCAGTTTACGCGCCTCATAAATCTGCTCTGCTTCTTTACGGCTAATTTGTGCACTATAGAGATTCAAAAAGGCGACAGCATACCTATGGGCTAATTGTTCATGTTGCATATTCATGGCTTACTCCCGCATCTGCGCGACTGAAGATGAAACATCCATTTTTTCAATAACCCGGTCCACATAGGATTGATTTACTAGCGCATCAGCGTATCGCTCAGCTAAACTTTCCTCAGTTGTATTAAGCACAACAGGAATAATAGTATGTTCAAGCTGCTTTCTGATGTAGCTATAGTTTTGTATTTTCACGATTTGCGTAATTGCGTCTTGCCGTTCTTGCTGTGCTGCTTGCTCTTCCTGTTTGCGAGTAGTGAATGATGCATTCCATCGTTTCACTTTGAGCTTCAATTCTTCACACAAAGAATCTTGATCAGTAATCATTCGCTTAATTTCTACACTTTTGCGCTTATACTCTCGCTCTTGCGAGCGTAGTTGATCAAAAAAAGTTTGACGTTCTTTAATTTTTGTTCGTACTTCCTTAAGGACATACCGATAAAAGAGATAAACCGCCCCGCCAACTATAATGGTGAGATTCAAAAGCCTGAAAAAGAAAAAAATAATATCCTTAGAGACCATGAGTCACCCCTTCAATCACTATTGATCGCAATTCTTTTGCAAGGGCATGTTTGATAATTGGCTCAGGCTCTCTATAAGGCATATGTTCGGGGTATTTTAGTTGCAATGGGCCACCTAATTGCTCTAAATCAGGGATAGAGAATGTCTTTTTGCATTCTTGCCATCGGACAGCTTTATCCTCTTCTTGCTGGGTAATACGCTGATTAATATGCTCAATACGAGCTTTAATTGAGCGTTCATCACCCTCTTGGCAATCCAAAACATTGATTGCTGGACGAAATAATATTCGTTCCATCATAAGATAAGCAATAAAGAAATTACACGCTTGAATTAGTAATGTGATGTTTATATTCATAAGTCTTCTTCCAATACCCCATTCTAGGGAATGGATTCGACTCCACTACGTTCCGCTCACCACGAGCGGGACACTCTCTCATCCGCTCATCCTGAGTGAAGCGCCTATCCGACGGAGTCGGAAAGCGAAATCGAAGGATTCTTGAACGTAGTATAAATTATGTAGCCCAAATCAACATGATTGCTATAATAAAACAATAAATTGCTGATGTTTCCACCAGACCCATCGCAATCATCATTGCCATACGAATTTTACCAGAACTTTCTGGATACTTTCCGATATTTTCGCATGCTTTTGCACCAATCATTCCTTGGCCAAGTGCTGGGCCGATACTTCCAAAACCCATAGCAACTGCAGCACCAAAGTAAGCTGCTGCCTTTGCCCAGAGAATTCCTTCTACTGCCATAGCGTCTCCTAAACCACTAAATATTATTCGACACTCTTTTAGCCTACTCCTAACAAATGGCTATTACAAGGTATATTCTCGTTGCTTTGTCGATTGAGCATCAATAAACGTATCAAGAGCAAAAAAATCACGGATTGATTGCACATGCTTTTCCATCTCTACCGAATTAGTTTCAAACTCTGCATTGCATTCCAAAGTGAGCACCGGCACATCTTCTAAATAAGAAGCAACATCCTTTTTTTCGAGTAACCAATCTTCATGCTTATCGTGCAATGCTTTGAGGTAATCAAGCGTCACCCCTGTTTCTTCATCCCTATTACGTTTTAAAAGACGCTCATGGCAAACTTTCGGATCAGTTTTAAGATAAATAAAGCCGGTTGGCCTTGGCGTATATGCTTCTACGAGCCATTCAAACCATTCTTGATAAAGCTTCCATTCAAGTGCACTCATCGCACCCATTTCAAAACAGTTTTTTGCGAAGCAGTATCGATCAGAATAAACCGAACGCTCTATCACATGAACCATATTAGGATGCAGCTTACGATGTTTTTCTTGCTCCACCACACGAGTCACAAATGCATACGTCTGAAAGGTATAGGACCATCGCTCAATATCTTTATAAAATTTATCTAAAAGATTTTCGCCATCGCCGCCCACATGCTGCCATTGCTCATGCGGCTCAAATACTGCTTGGATAGAAAGGTAATCGGAAATCATTTTTAAAAATGTTGATTTACCGGCGCCAATATTACCTTCAATAATTAACGAACGTGTTGATTGATCCATGGAAGATTTCCTTTTGTACCATATAACATGTAGATAGAAAATTTTAATAAGTGTAACAATGACACAAGAAAAATGAAGCGCACAACACAACCAATAACCTAGTAGAAATTGGACAGAAAAGAGCCTTTTGTAAAGCGCACAAAAATAGGTTAAAATAAACCTTTACCTTAAAATTTATGAAAGTCCTATAGGGGGATTTCTTTTCTCTAGGAAAAATTAATGTTGAAAAAATTATACAGTATTTTATTTATAAGCATCCTTGCACTCTCATTACCTACCATCTACGCAGATGATTTTGATTTTGATTCGGACGAACTTGAAGATCTCATTGATGAAATCCCGGATGATGTCTTTGAAAAAAAGGCTAAGCGTATTGATGTCAAAGCGTTAAGCCAGGATGATATACAAAATTGCATTGATATTCTTGTTGAAGATGCCAATATAATACCTGTTTTAAAAGTGCCACTCTATCTTAAAACGTATCCATTGCACCAAAGAAATGTGCTCGATCTTCCTTTCTTTAATCTCTTTTTAACATGCCCATCAGATGAATCTGTATTTCGTGTAGATGCATTTTATAACCACACTAATCGAAGTTATTTCACTGCTGGTAGCAGTAATATTAGAGATTATATAGCCCTGGAAGATGAAAACCTTATCCGTGCACTCGAAGATGCTGAAGATAATATCCCTGATTTTGATTTAAGCATTCCCCGTATCCTTTCGCTGTTTAGTTGTATGACAATTGAAGAGCGAAGAGTCGGCCTGATGTTTCAATGGATAAAAAATGTAGATTGCTTTCAGATAATTGCAAAATTCCCCTTCCTTTGGAATGAGCATAATTTCTTTTTAACTGATGAGGAAATTTGCGTAATTCAAAATCAAAATATTCCAGGATTAGGCACCTCTGCAACGGGCAAACCTCAAGGCAACACGCAAAAACAACTAGAAAGACTCCTCACGCGAGATGTGCTTCAGATTGGGGATTTCAGAATTGATCTTGCTTATGCATTGAGCAACACCCCCACTCGCCAAAGCTTCTTAGGAATTGAGCTCACATTCCCAACCCATTTCAATTTTAAAAATGGTTTACTGGGCCGAAACCATAAACGGCAATGCGTTGATCCTAATTTAGATCTATGCGAGGTAATTCAACTTGGGCTTAATGGTGGTCCTGAAGATCAACAGCTTGCAACTGATGAAATATCCGCATTTTTTATTGGTGCGCTTGAGCAGCTATCTTCAAATGTACTTGATCCAAATCCCTATAATGATGGGCGCCATATCACCATTGGGCTTTATTCTAATTCATGCATAAAGCTATGCGATTGGCTTACGGTTCGCAGTAAGAGCAGCCTTTCATTTGTGACAAGCGCAAAAGAAAACCGTTTTTATATCCCAGAGCGCAACTCAAAGCAGTTTAACCGGGATTATGAAAATCCAGATGATGCAAAAGAGAATTTGGCATTCATTAATAAACAGTTTAATGAAAAATTTTATCCACAAATGATCCCAACTAAGGTGCGGCCAGGCATTATCCTGCAGCTCACTAATCATGCCCATTTCACCTGGTGGAATTGGGGAGTAGCCGTTGGTGGTGATCTTTGGTGGCAATCCCAGGAAGATATTTTTTGCAATGATTGCCTACGCGGACTTGATTTACAAAAAGGTATCCAACCGGAAGCCTTTCAGACCAAACTGACAGCGCTCGTGACATACGAGAAAGAAAAACATAACCGATTATGGCATGTATATGGCGGTTTGGAAGGAACTACGATGAGCTCTGGCATTGGAAAAGATTTTACGCTAACCTTAGGTTTTGAGGTGGCGTATTAAGAGTTTATACTGAAAAAAGTATTCACTCGTATCCTTCGACAAGCTCAGGACGAGCGGTTGAAGTTTATTTTTTCCGCTCGCCCTGAGCCTGTCGAAGGGTGCGATAAGGAAAAAACCTAGGAGAAGCAAATGAACGTAGTGAAAGCAACATGCGCAGCTCTGCTCGCATGCACAATCTCAATGAATGCGGTTAAACTCACGCATCCAATACTCAAAAGAATTGATGGAAAAATTGGTCTTGTTGGCGAGCGTATTAAAGATATGCTCCATATGCGCCGCGAGCTTAATAATCGCATCAAAGGGCATAAAACAAGAAGCTCTAAAGTTCGCATGGGCCATTATTCTTTCCATGGGCGCCCATACACGCTCCGCGAACTTGCTGACATCGAAAAAGAACTTAAATCTGATCTAGCTCAAGCACGCAAAGAACAAAACGAAACACTCATTGCTGAAATTGAACGCTCTATTGAGGCGATGGGCAATCTGCTTGATTACGTGAAAGATGATCTTTTTGAAATTGCCGGACCATTCCTCGGGCCTGCATCTGAAATGAAAACATTCGCTATTCCATTGATGGCTGAATCATGCGAGAAGCGCGGCCGTCCTGATAGTTTACTGCTTAAATGGGAAGAAATTCCACGCGGCCAAGAAATAAAGCAGTTCAAAGAGCATATCACCAGTTTCCAAGAGGTCCTTTCATTCTGCAGCGATCTAGCAGACTACCTGATCGACATGGTGGAGTCTGCACCGAAAGCATTCGCGCAGTTCAAGAAAGATTATTTAAAGAAGAAGTAAACAAGACTTTTTTCATGTATACTAATCCATAACGTAACTTTTATGGGTGGATTAGGATGTCAGAACAGACAGATCAACTAACAGGTACAATCAATCGATTTTTATTTCAAAGCGCCGATGGCTTTGCCGTGTTTGTACTCGATATTAACCGGGATAATTCCACGGTCGTGCGCGGCTATTTGGCCAATGTGGTGGCCGGTCAGCAAGTACAGCTTGAAGGCGCTTGGGTATTCCATCAAAAATTTGGCAAGCAGTTCGAAGCGGCAAAATGTATTGTTTCAGTCCCCACCTCCATTAACGGTCTTAAAAAATATCTTGGCTCAGGACTCATTAAAGGCATCGGTAAAAAATATGCAGAAAAACTCGTAAATCATTTTGGCACCACCGTTTTAGACGTGATCAATGATCAACCAGAGCGCCTCCGAGAAGTTTCTGGTATTGGGCCTGCACGAATAGAAAAAATTACTGATGCATGGAAAGATCAAAAAGAGATCGCCAATGTGATGGTGTACCTACAAGACAAGGGTATTTCTACCACCTACGCCACCAAGATTTATAAAAAATATGGTGCTGAATCTATAGCAATGCTCAATGAAAACCCATATCGCCTCACGGATGATATTTGGGGTATTGGATTTAAGATTGCCGATCAGATTGCGCAAAATCTTGGCATCGCCCATAATTCAGTCAATCGTATTAAAGCCGGAATTTTATTTATGATCACCAAATCACTCGGGTTTGGACATCTTTATGTGGAAATGGCGCCGCTAAAAGAAAAAACATTTGAACTACTCGAGCTTGATCCATCAGGTGAGGCAATGGGCATGAAGATGGCACTGCATCAACTGTATGAACAGGATAAAATTAAGCTTGTTTCCCATGATGGTGCCCACTTTATTACCTTAAGCCAGTATTACCATGCTGAAAAAGGGAGCGCTGTAAAGCTACTTAATTTGCTTGAACAACCACCGATTCGTAAATTTGATATTGATGGAATTTATCAAAGTTTACGCTCAGATGATTCAGGTATCGATTTAAACGAGGACCAACAAAAAGGAATCCTTGAAACCCTGCAAAATAAAATAAGTATCATCACCGGTGGGCCAGGGACAGGCAAGACAACCCTTATTAAAAAACTTTTAAACATGCTTGATAAAGAGGGAGTGCGATATATGCTAGCTGCTCCTACTGGCCGCGCGGCAAAGCGGATGATGGAGGGCACCGGGCGACATGCGCAAACAATCCATCGGCTTTTAGAATTTGATCCGTATCAAGGTGGCTTTACAAAAAATGAGCAAAATGCACTCAAACTAGATTTTCTCATTATTGATGAAGCATCAATGATCGATGTGTTTCTAGGCTATGCAATCTGCCGTGCACTGCCATGGCATGCGCATGTGGTATTTATTGGGGATATTGATCAGCTCCCTTCTGTAGGATCAGGCAACTTTTTAAATGATCTCATTGCGAGTAATAAGGTATCGGTCACCAAGCTCACCCAAATTTTCCGCCAAGCGCAAGATAGCCTTATTATTGTGAACGCTCACCGGGTGAATCATGGGGAATTCCCTGTTTCATTCCTGCCCGAAGCCCGTAGAGATTTTATTTTCATTAAAGAAAATGCGCCTGAAAATATGCATGATCACCTTCAGGAAATCTACACCAACACACTCAAGCGGCATGGCATAAAGGCTGATGAGGCAACGGTTTTGGTCCCTATGAATAAAGGGGCCGTTGGCACCCATAAACTCAATCATGAACTCCAAGGAATTTTAAATCCGGGTAATAATGAAAAAAAGATTACGCGTATGGGATCGGCCTATAAAGTGGGCGATAAGGTGATGCAAATTCGCAATAACTATGATAAAAATGTGTTTAATGGGGATATCGGCATTATAGAAGAAATTAACACTGATGATCAGATGTTTACCGTTAATTTCTATAGCCGCTTGCTTGAATATGATTTTGCCGAACTGGATGAGCTTATGCTCGCCTATGCAATCACTATCCATAAAAGCCAGGGGTCTGAATATAAAGCGGCTATCATTCCGATCTTCATGCAGCATTTCACCCTCTTGCAGCGCAACCTTATCTATACCGCTATCACACGGGCAAAAAAATTATGCATTATGATCGGGCAGCCAAAAGCAATTGCGATGGCGATTAATAATAATAAGAGTGTGCAGCGTAAAACATTTTTAAAAGAATTCTTAACGACTGATCTAGCAGCTCGATGAAAAAGAAAAACCGTTTCTTTGTTTTCTATATCACTCTTTCAGCACTCTGCCTGATTGCAGGCGGCCTCTTTTTTGCCATCTACCATGGCTATATTGTAATCCGAGCCACAAGCACCGATTATCAAAAACCAATTTCCCATGGTCAACGCCGAACCATCAATCTCTATTTTTCCAAGCATGGCAAACCGCGCAAGGAGCAGGTGACCGTTTTATGGTATGGCAATAATACCCAAAAGACGGCAAAGCATATCGTGAATCGCTGGCTGAGATTAATTGAAGAGGAGCAGCTTCCCTATCGGGCTGTGAGCTTGCAATCATCAATCGCTACGCTCACGCATGAGCTCTATCTTTCTTTTGATCGCACACCATTTTTAGCAGGCAGTTCCACTGCACGGAAACTTGAATGGATGAAAGATCTATTGCAAACCTTACGCAAAGCAAAAACCGGCATTAATAATGTATATATACTCTCTAATCATGCGCCTTTGCATGATGAAACATTAGATTTTGAAATTCCATGGCCCATTACCGGATTTGGAAAAAAGCAGAAGAATAAAAAAATAGTTCCCCATCAACGCGCCCATAAAAAACGGCGGATACGCACCATCATGCTGAGACCCACAGATGAACATATGAAACTCTTAGCAAAAAAAATTAAAAAAGAACTGGAGACGCATAAACTGATCAAGGTAATAATTACCCCCTCCGCTCATCCTGCTGTGTCCGCCATAGCTTCACGCGAAGGCCGGAAGCGAAGCATAGCTATACGAAGTCGAAGGACAAATCAGCTAGAGGCAGCAAGAGCAATCAATCTAAAAGGAGCTGATTATATTGTTATTCTCCATTCATACACCACCAGCATCAAAAAGCCACAGATCAATCTCTATGCGTATTCCTCCTATGCCACAGCTTCGGCGGACAGGGCAATCAAATTACCAAGTCAATCAACCTTAGCGTTTATTCCATGGGACCAGGCACATCAGATCTCTCTTAAGCAAACAAAAGAATGGATTAATACTATCGAATCAATAAATGCTTTCATGGTACCATTTAAATCGCTCAAGGGATTAATAGTGCCAGCAATAGCCTGCGAATGTAGCACCTACAAACAAATAGATCTGCAACAGTACGCCAACCAAATAACCAAATATATAAAAAAAGCTATCATGGCTTAGATTATTTCTGATTTTTCTCCATAATATAAACGAGAGCATCCTATGAGGATTAAGCCATTATTTAAAGCTTCTAATTTATTTGATTTTATTGACGCCCCTTGGCTTATTGAAAGTGTTGAGTCAACTGGTACCATCAAGTTTTCAAACCCAAATGAACCAGCACTCAACTCCAGCAGTTGGGCTCCCAGCAGTTCACTTAATGGTCGATCAGCTTTAATGGCTCTAACGATATCCGGTGTGCTCAATTCACCGATTTCAAATACATGTGCAAAAACTCTCCATGAAGCATTTGATGCTGTTTGTTTTTTCAATGTATCGTAAACAATCATGGTGAATGCTTTTCGTAATTCATCTGGTGTTTTTTTAAGGTGAGTCAGTCCTCCTAGAGATGATTTGATCTCATGGCCGATCAGCGCTAAAAATAAGAGTTTCTGATCTTGGGCTCTATAGAGAGCAGAAAACAATTTCCCCGTATTTTCAATGGCATCATTAAGCTTAGTTGCGTTATCATTGAAAAAGGAGAGCAATAGCGCCACTTCCTCTATGAGACTCTTTACTCTGTTTTCTTCATATTCTTCCTGCAAAATTGAGCTCATTTTTCGCTGTAAGGGGCAAACCTTATTCATAAACTGCATTCGTTGCTGCTGATTATTATAATCAGATAAAATCATTTTAAACACGGTTGGAAACGATTCATCCCATACTTTTTGCCCAGCTCTTTTTTTAAATTCAGAAATTACGCGAAGGTTAAAGGCTTCTTTTTCCTTTATCTTGGCGTTTCCATTCATACTCGAGCCATTTGTCAAATGTATACTGGAAGTTTTTTCTATCGGACTAGCAAATTCAATGATCAATTTGTGCATTAAATACCAATGAAGGGGGTTTTCTTGGCAAGTATCATCAATAACTTGAACAATACAATCAATAATACTAGGTTCATCCTGCCTTGAGGGGGCACCATTTTGGTTCTCAAACCGTATCCGAAAAAGAGACTTTATAACAGCATTAGAATGCCCTTTTTTTAATGTTATTGAAGCTGATTGGCTCACCTCGCAACCAGTCTGCATATTCTCGCTTGGAGTAGGCTCTATAGGGTTCTTATTTGAAGATGAACTGGTTGAATCCATACCAAAGATTACTATCGGTATGAGATAGATAAGAAAAAAACGTTTCATGAAGTCCCCTCTATAATCAAAGATTTGATTGAGTATAAAAAAAAGCAGACCCTTTTTGGAAGGATCTGCTTTTTTTGAAGCTTTTTATAAGCTTAGAATTGCTTGCGTATATATCCCGCATCAATCATTTTTTTCAATGCTAAATCAAAGTGATCTTGCTCAACTCGCTTAGCTTTTTTATCACGCGCCGCAAACACAGCCGCCTCATTCACGAGATTTTTGAGTACCGCACCACTCACTCCCTTAGTAGCTTTTGCAAGCTTATCAAAGATAAGTTTAGCTCTCTTTGGAAGCATTTTCGCATAGTGCACTAAGATAGCTAATCGGCTCTTTTCATTCGGCAGCCCAATTTTAATCACACGGTCAAAACGGCCTGGCCGCTTTATTGCTTTATCTAATAAATGCGCATTATTAGTCGCTGCTATTACAAAGATATTTGAATCATCTGCAAATCCATCCATTTGCGCAAGAAGCTCATTAACCGTGTTATCCCGTTCACTATTACCATCAGATCCCCGCTGCTTTGCCACTGCATCAAGCTCATCAATAAAGATCACGGCTTTTTTGCAGCCGCCTGATTCAATCGCTTCTCGTGCAGCATCAAACAACTTACGCACATTTGCAGGCCCTTGGCCCACATACTTATTCACAAACTCAGAGCCATTCACTGAGAAAAATGCAGCGCCGGCTGATTGAGCCACGCATTTTGCAATAGTTGTTTTACCTGTTCCTGGAGGGCCTTCAAGAAGCACACCTTTTGGCATTTGAGCACCTAATGCAGCAAAGCGCTCAGAATCCTTAATGAAATCGATAATTTCAAGGACATCTTCTGGCAACTGCCCGGCAAGCTTATTAAATACATCGCGCGATGAATCAGCATCATTTGTCTCAAAGGTAAAGCTACCAAAATTGCCTTTCCATTTCTTACGCGCCTTCACTGATTTCATCATTTTGGCGATTGAGATAAGTAAATGAGACTTAGTTACCTGTTTAGCTTTACCCCTCACGGCCATAATAGCAGCCTCATTGATCATCTGCTTAATATCTGCGCCGCTAAAACCACCAGTTTTACGGGCTAATTTACCATAATCAATATCGCTAGAGATCTTTGGTAATTTCAGAGCATAATGCTTAATGATCGCTTTTCTATTTTTTTGATTTGGCATACCAATCTTAATAATACGATCAAATCGGCCGGGGCGTGTGAGAGCATCATCAAGTTTATCCGGATAGTTTGTTGCACCAATCACAAAAAGCCCATCAAGAGTATCAAAGCCATCCATTTGCGTAAGGAGTTCATTGACCATCTGATCTTGCGCTTTACCACCGCCGCAACTCTGCCCACTACGTTTACCACCACAAGCATCTATTTCATCAATAAATACGACGGCACATTCATACCCTTCTTCTTCAATCGCATTGCGCGCTTTATCAAAAAGAAGACGTAGATTTTCAGCGCCACTGCCTTGCCACTTAGTCATAAATTGTGAACCACTAGCAGCAAAGAATGCTGCATTCACGCCTGCTGCAATTGCTTTAGCAATTGAGGTTTTCCCGGTTCCCGGAGGACCTTCAAGCAAAATGCCACGGGGAATAGGAATACCAAAATCTGAATATTTTTTAGCGCCTCGCATAAATTCTATAGTTTCAACCACATCTTTTGGCAATTCACCCGCTAAGTTATTAAAAACATCTTTTGCAGGAACCTTTTTCTCATGCGCTTTACGAGCCTTGGTAAATTTTTCCTCAGCCGACCAATCATATTGCTCTATTACTTTAAGAACATCCTTATTCATTTTGCCAAACTTTTTAATCGCTGCATCCGTCACTTGTTCAATATATTCTGTATGGCGTAATATAAGATTAATATGCCCAACCTTAAGTTGTTCAATATTCGCGAGGTACATAGTAAAAATTTTTTCTTTAGCTTTGGGGTCATTAGTTATTAAAAATATAATATTTTCATTGATATTATACCCCCAAGGATGTGTATTCAAAATTGTTTTTTTTCTCTTAAAATCCTTTTTGAGCAATTCAATCACTGCATTAATAACAATGTTTTTTTGCTTGCTTGTATAACTCAATGCAATATTTTGAAAATCCCAATAACTTTTACGTAGATCATTTTGTGCATCTTTTTGCGAGAATGCACCAAGAGAAAGAGTAATAGTAGCGAATGCTACTAAGAGTAAAGAACGGTTCATGTAACCTCCACTTGTCCTTCGAAGCTTGCCGAGATGGTAATCCCGGATGAGCGAAGTAGGATCCGTCTTCGCCAATCCTACTTCGCTAAAAGCTACGAAGGATATGGGCTTTGACGTGATTAAACATCCATTTTTTCATGGCACAGAGGCCATAAAGCCTTTATTAAAGGCATTCTCAGTATATCATAGCCAAAGGCCAAAGCAACCGGATAGGCCGCCCAGGAGCAGTTATTGCAATTAGAATTAGAAAAATTGAAGGGATTATCGCTTTCTGCGATCAGATCGGTGCTTACGCTTTTTAAGCTTAGTGAGAGCCTTATCAAAATCCTCGGGCTCAACCGCGTTGCCTTTGCGCCGAGCAGCAAAAATAGCAGCCTCATTGACCAGGTTTTTAAGATCGGCGCCGCTCCAGCCTTTGGTTTCTCGGGCTATGCGCTCAAAATTGATTTTGCCTTTAGTTTTTGGCAATCCGCGAATTGTGCCACCTTCTTCGATATTGCCATTCACATACAGCTTAGTAATGGTGGCACGAGAATCAATATCGGGCAATCCTATTTGGATAATGCGATCAAATCGGCCTGGGCGCAAGAGCGCGCCATCTAATGATTTGGCATGATTGGTCGCACCGATCACAAATATTTTTCCTTCATACCCTTTTTTAAAGCCATCCATCTCATTAAGAAGCGCATTAACGGTATTATCATATTCTTGGCTATGCATACCGCCCCGTTTTCTACCCACCGCATCAATCTCATCAATAAAAATAATTACCTTTTTAAATCCTTGATAATCGATTGCACGGAATGCTTTTTCCCATAAAGCCCGCACATTGCGCGGCCCTTGGCCCA
>SDBT01011735.1_pt1 | contig 14082 bp, 17 predicted proteins | sample 2277101 | NCBI WGS metagenome assembly SDBT01 (sample SAMN10404973, study PRJNA504765) | marine sediment metagenome | isolation source: marine sediment core GS10_PC15, 103 cmbsf | place: Arctic Ocean: Southern Knipovich Ridge | collected 2010 | reverse complement strand
TTAATCTCTATGATGCTTTTTGCGACCAAAAAGCATGGAAATACCAACAACTACAATAACCAACGGCCAGAGAACATCCCAGAAATTCCCAGCAAGCACTCCTAAATTTTTTAATAGAAATAATACTCCTAAAACGATTAAAACCAAACCAATGTACATACTTACCTCCTTTCTTAATCATTTACCACTACTTTCCCCATAGAATGTTTAATCAGTAAAGTTAATTTGGAAAGCGAAGTTTCAAATAGTTTCTGCTAAATCGGTAATAAAGGCGGTACTGTCAATTTTCGGTTTGTAACCTCTGACTATTTAATCATTTAACCTCTTCAACTACATAAGGGGCTCGATTATCTGCCGACTCTTTCTTGATTTTTAACTTAAGCCCTGTGAATTTACTGCCATTCTCCTCCACCAACGGGGTCAGTGAATCCGCAAGTGATTTAGCACTGATATACATACTTTTTGTCCCTTCCTCTCCTTCCACTTTGACATCTACAACAGGTGCAAACCCCCGAAAGGTATTCACCACAAACGGCTCACTCACAATCTCCACTGCAACTTCCTCAACACCAAACCGAATAAACTCTCTCTTTTTCTGTTCCATTTCCCCTCCTTTCTAAAATTAATTTTTCCTCTTCTTAATCTTTGTGACTTTGTATTCACCTGTATTTATCTATAAATGATGAATGTCTCTGTTTTCATCTAATGTCTTACGTTTTGCGAAGTACCGAAGGCATTTGGGTAAGTCCGCTGAAGGCGGATGAACCGCAAGTACATTATTATCTGTTATTGCTATTTATTTTCTGTTTTTTAGGTAATTCAGTAAAAATTCCTAAATACAATCTTTGATCAAGGACTTGTTTTACCACTTCTGTCCATAACTCTTTTATCTTTTTTGCACTATTTTGAGGATTTAACTTGTTCCCTTGAGGTAAGTCATCTGTTATAACCCCTTCTAACTTAATTATCGGTCTAGCAAATCCTTTCTCCGCTTTATTAAATGGCAAACACGGAAAAAAAGAAAACATACCATCAAAAGAATTATCATAGGTAGCACCGAAATACAATCGCAAGGATTGTTGATCTTCTATTGGTTTAAAGCTACACTTGCCTTTCATGAGCGTTTCTTGATATGAAGGTGCAATAGTCACTTCTTCGTAAGTTTCGGTAATTTTGTTTTTTAGAATAGTCTTATAAGTTGCTTTTTCATGGTCTATATAATATTCTCCAACAACAAAAACGGTATCCAGTATAAATTGAGATCTTTTTTGGCATGAACCAAAAAGGATAACAGAACCTTTCTCTAAATATCTTAATTGAATCGGCTTTCCCTTTCTATATTGCTGGCATATAGTATAATGAAACTGATTGCCAAAAACGAAGGGGTCTGTGTTCTGTAAAGGTGGATTTTTTTCTTCAAATTTTGTATAAAATGGCTCATAAATGTATTTAGGTCCATTTCTCAAGGGGTTCGCAATAGCTTTTACTATTTTGGACTCAGGTTCCCATTCTGCCCAAAAAACAATATCTTCTTCCTTTGGGGTATCTTTTAATCCTTTTACATATTTCCCTTTATTTTTGATAAATTTTCTTCTATGGTTTCCAGTATTCCAAAACTTATATTCTTCATTATCAGGAATATGTTCACCACCAGGATGAATGAATTGAACAAAGCAGCATTTATTATCCATTAAAACACCTTAATCCGTAGCAATGGCCAATATAGAATTGCGCGCCTGAGAGGAATCGAACCTCCACACACGGCTTCGGAGGCCGCTGCTCTATCCGTTGAGCTACAGGCGCAAAATTAGCAATTTTCAACTTTAGTCGAGGTGGATGGTGAAGAGGATTTGGGCTCCGGTATTGAAGCCACCGAGGTGTTGGTAGCCTAAATCTGACCATGAAGGGACAAAATTGTAGCCACAAAATAGGACTGTGCGAAAAGGCCCTCGGAAAAATTCTAATCCACCCCGAATTCCCGTCAAAAAACCGATGGCACTCTTATCGTGTTCAAATACCTTCCAGCCTCCACTACCCTCATATTCATATTCTCCAGAAAATTTCTCCTTTGCTGCAGAGACACCCATTTTCAGGGAGAGATTAGGAGAGACAAGACTTTCCCAGAGTGGCTTATAGGTTAGTGTTGTTAGAACTGAAAAAATCGTTAACCTGGTAGATGTCCTGTCCATATTCCACTCTACACCTGTCCTACTACTCAGGTCAGGTCCTTCTACCAACAGACCCTTCTTGGATTTCTTGGCCGGGTAGTCTAAGGGCTCGCCAGTTCTTAAAAAGTAATCCAGTTCGAAGCCCCAGCTCAGTCCAGAGTCTCTTTCAATTCTACCCCCCATTCCAAAGATCGCTCCTGAACCATAAATCTTGCTAAAATTATTATTTGCAGAATTAAAATATTCTGTTTTGAGGCTTACTAATTTGGTGGCGAATGATTTGTTCGGGATTGTGAATGTGGATATTGATAAAAGGATTGGAATGAGAATACCATTTTTCACGTTAGTCCTTATCATAAGAACCTTACTTCCACAAGAAAACGCACCTTAAAAGGTGTGGCTACATCTAATTTATCCTCCTCACTTGTTTCCTCTCCCTTGAGCTGTTGAACCAAATCCGAACCCATTTTAGGAAAAATTTTACCTGCTAATCGACTGAATTATAGCATAGCAGGGTAATAAAATCAATTGAAAAATACTATCTTAGGTTGGCTGGGCGAGAATAAATAATCGAGCAGATGAGGAAAATCAATCATACTCATCACTTCCATTCATGCCCATTCGCACAGGGGCAAAGAAGGTTGGTCTAACTTCGCTTTTTGGCTGCAATCGTCGTCTTGCGATGCCATTAAGATTTTACCCTCCGCCTACTCAAGGGACAAGACAAAGAGCAAAAAGACACAAAAAGATTTTTTCTTTCCCCTCAAAAAAAATACCCCGACAATGTCGGGGCAACACCAAGTATTTAACTGGCTTTTCTTTTGTGATTTAAGTTTTATAAATTTCAATAAAGCTTTGATATTTCTTATTTGCCAAAATTTACTCTTTTCGCTATAAGCAAATACCAGTTTCAATGAGGTCAAATTTCCAATTCACATAATATTCTAATTCATCTGTGGATATAATTCACGCAATCTTAATAAAAAATCTTGAGCTGCTTGGTCTTTAAATTTTCTATGCTTAATATGGGATTTAATCCAATCTTTGGTTATCAAAAGAATTCTATCTTTTTCTCTAGGTTCAGACTTACTTATGCTAAGACATAAGTCTGCAATTTCACCCCTATTACATTCCAACCCAAAGCCGTTTATATATAAAAAAGTTAGTAGTACCATTGTGGCTATACGTTTATTTCCATTTAAAAATGCATGATTTTTTGTTAAAGAGTAGAGCAAAATCGTTGCTTTATCTTCAAGGGTAGGGTATAAATCTGCGCCGCCAAAAGTTTGCTTGGGTAGTGCTAAAGAGGACTCTAAAAGAGATGGACTATGCGATTCAAAAGGAGAAATAGGTTGTCCCTTGATATTCAAGAAGTAAATTGCTAACTTATGACAGATTGTTTTAACATCAGCTTTGTCAAGATAGATAAAATCATTCGTCGCCAAGTTTTTCTAAATCATACCCAAATTCTTTAATAATTTCACTGGTACCATTTTTTAGCTCAATTTCTTTATATATTTTATCAATTTGCTCTTTTGATATTATATCGTTATCAGTTATGTCCGCTAAAGATATTTCTATCTTTTCCACTGTATAAAGCATTTTTGGGTCAGTTAATATGTCTACATTAGGTTTCTTTTTCATATTTCTACCCCCTTTATTTAAACTGAGAGAGGAAAGTCTTAATATTCTCATCAATGAATTCTTCTGTGACGTTTAGATTTTCAAGTATATTTTTTATGTTTTCTTTACGAATTGTATAGAAAAAATTAGCCGAGTTTTCTATAAACAAATACTTTATATCTCTTACCAGTGATTCAACTTGAATATTAAATTCTGTTTTGTTATCCTTAAAAGGTGGAAATAAGAATCTTACTCCTATAGTATGAACAGGCCGTCCGAAAGGTTGCAATTTATTTTCCTCAATTCTACATACCTTTTCTGCTAAAAATTTTCTTGTATCACTGCCGTCATATGTGGTAACTGTTTTTCTTATCACACAGGTCTGAAATAAAAAGAATGGTGGAGTCAAAATATTAAAGAATTCTTTTATTAAGAATTCAAAATTCTTCTTAATTAAATCAAACTGCATTTTCTCAGGAAAATCACAAACCATAGTTAAGTTGTCTGACGTAACTTTTATTTTTTGTATATCCCGATTGCCTTTAGACTTCAACTCGAATCCTGTGGGTATTTCTAAATAATCCGAAAAGCCAAGTTTTCTAGAAACCACGCTGAAATATTCCTTTTGCTTATTTGTGTCATATCGCAAGGGAGGAGTTCGTAATCTATTAATTACAGATAAAAGATTTAATGTGTCAAAATTGATATTCATTGGTTTTGAAATCAAACGATTCTTGTCAGGTTACTGTTACATTTATAATTTTACCCTTATTGTCCAAAAAAGTCAATCAAAATTTTCAATCTGCTCTATTATCTATTCTCACCCAGCGATCTTTAAATAGGTTTGGATTCGGCTCACCAATCCCAAGAGGGGGAGTTACTTTTTTATTTTGGCTATTAGTTTTTCGGATTTGGCGAGGGCGCTGTCCAGTTTATTTACTGACTTGCCTCCGGCCTGGGCCATATCTGGCCTTCCTCCGCCAGTGCCGTCAACCAATTTGGCTACTTCTTCTATAATTTTTCCTGCGTGGTAACCTTTCTTTATCAGATCCGGAGTTACTACTGAAAGGAGAGCGACCTTGTCCTCAATTATGGCTCCCAGGATTATGATTCCGGATTTGAGTCTGTCTCTTAACTGGTCACCAAAGGAGCGGAGAACAGTTCTATCTTTGGCTTCTACTTTTGCAGAAATGATTTTTATTTTACCGACCGTTTTTGCCTTCTTGACCAATTTTTCTACAGATGTAGCAACGGTTCGGCCCCTCAAAGACTCTATCTCTTTTATTAACGCCCTATTTTCCTTGACCATCTTTTCCAAACGGCTAACAAGCTCTGTCTGGGGAACCTTGAGCACTTCTGCCATTTCTTCAATTATTCTCTCTTCTCCCTTGGTATATTCATAAGCCCTCTTGCCAGCCAGGGCTTCTATTCTTCGAACCCCGGCTGCTATACCTGTCTCTGAGATTATTCTGAAAAGCCCAATCTCTCCAGTTGAGTGGCAATGGATTCCTCCGCAAAGTTCAAAGCTTAAAGCGTGCTGCGGGGCAGAGAGGCTTTCCGGGGTGACCATTACTGTCCTGACCTTCTCGCCATACTTTTCTCCGAAAAATGCCAGGGCACCCATATCCCGGGCTTGGGTTAAAGTAGTTTCTGAAGTTAGTACGGGAAAGTTCCTTAATATGGCACTATTAACAATCTCTTCAATGCGGTCAATCTCCCTTTTTGTCAGGGGTTTGGAATGGGTATAATCAAATCTTAACCTGTCGGGCGCCACCAGGGAGCCGGACTGTTCCACATGCTTCCCCAAAACCTGGCGCAGCGCAGACTGTAAGAGGTGGGTGGCTGTGTGGTGCCTAGCTATATATTCCCTTCTTGTGACATCAACATAAGCTACCACTATATCGCCTGTTTTTACGCTACCGGTGGCTACTTTGCAATTGTGGATGACCAATCCTTCAACGGGTCTTTTGGCGTCAAAGACCTCAACTTTTGCTTCCATATCTTCTTCTCTTATCTCTGTAATTTTTATATCTTTCAATTTCCCGTAAGGTTTCAGTATCTTACCCGCATCTCCTACCTGTCCACCTGCTTCTCCGTAAAAGGGCGTTTCCGTAAGGATAATTTCTACCTCTTCGCCTTCCTTTGCTTCTTCTGTCCTGGTAACTTTATTGGTTGACTTATCTCGTCTCAAGATGGCCCGTATTTGCGAAGTTAACTCACTGAAATCGTATCCACGAAATAGAGTTTCGCCCAACTCTTTTTTGAGTTCTTCATAAAATCCCATATCTACCTCCCCAGAACCTTTCCAGGCCTCTCTTGCCCTCTTCTTCTGAGCCTCCATCTCCCTCTCAAATCCCGGAAAATCGAGGGAGAAGTCTCTCTCTTGAGCAATTTCTTTGGTCAAATCCAAGGGGAATCCATAAGTATCGTAAAGCCGGAACACCTCTTCTCCGGGAATAACTCTCTCTTTGCCTTGCGAGGCTAAATCCTTAATCAATCCGTCGAGTATTCTCATTCCTGCATCTAACGTTTCCTTAAATTTCTCTTCTTCCATTTTGGTCACAGTGACAATATGTTCACGACGGGAGCGGAGATTTGGATAAGCGTCTCCCATAATTTCCACGACCTTACCAGTCATTTTATAAAGTAAAGTCTTTTTAACACCGAGAAGGCGTTCCTGACGAACTATCCTGCGCAGTATTCTTCTTAACACGTATCCTCTTCCTTCATTAGAAGGTAAAACTCCCTCGGAAATCAAGAAGGTGATTGCCCGTACGTGGTCGGCTATAATGCGCAAGGAAACATCGACTTTCTCGTCTTTACCGTATTCTAAGCTAGTCAGTTCGCAAGTATGACCAATAATAGGCCTTAATAAGTCTATATCAAAACAGTTATTCTTCCCATTAACAACTTCTGCCAGTCGCTCTAACCCCATCCCTGTGTCTATATTCTTCTGGGGCAGGGGATTTAAATTACCCTTCTCATCTTTATCGAACTGGGTGAAAACGAGATTCCACACCTCAAGCCATCGATCACAATCGCAGCCAGGAGCGCACTCCGGCTTGCCACATCCCATATCCTCTCCCATATCCATCAAAACTTCCGAACAGGGTCCGCAGGGTCCGGTGGGTCCCATCTCCCAGAAATTATCCTCTTTTCCCAGCTTAACTATTCTTTCTTCCGGCAGATATCTTTTCCAGAGCTCGTAAGCTTCTTCATCTTCTGTATATACTGAAGCGTAAAGCTTCTCCTGGGGAAGGCCCATCTCTTTAATCAAAAAATCCCAGGCCCACTCGATAGCCTCCTTTTTGAAGTAGTCGCCAAAGGAGAAATTGCCCAGCATCTCAAAGAAAGTGAGATGCCTGGCTGTGCTTCCTACCTTTTCGATATCGGTTGTACGAAAACAGATTTGAGAGGAGGCTGCGCGACGGAAAGCGAGTTTACTCTTGCCCTGGAACATATTCTTAAACTGCACCATTCCGGCACTGGTGAATAAGAGGGTGGGGTCCTGAGGAATGAGGCTCATACTGGAGACAATCTTGTGAGCCCTTTTTTCGAAATAGTCTAAGAATCTTTTTCTGATTTCATTGGTGGTCAGCATTTGTGTCTTTCCTATGTAGGGGACGGACTCTGTGCCGTCCCTTCCTTTGGGCGGCCACGGCGGGCCGCCCCTACAAATATTCAGCCCTATTATAACTTCATGCGGGGCCACACTTTTTTCAGGGAGTTCAACAGCCTGGACGCTGCCCCGCGAATTGCCCCTTCCATATCGAAGGATTCATAGGTGTAGGAACTTGCCCAGACAATCAATCCTGTCTCTACGTCAATCATACGGGCGCTAACTCCCACCTCAGCCCTTTTCAGGAAAACCTCCGTCTTAACATTTCCATCTTCGTCCCTGAAATAGATAGTCTCTCTACCTTCAGCAATGTATTTGGTAACCGTCCCTGTAACCAATGCGTCTACCCCCAATATCTTGCCCACTTGCTTCACTGTTTCAGGGTCGAGGTATTTGCTACCGGCCAGCTGTTGTTCCCTGAGCAGGCTCTCCAGTCTCTCTCGTTCAACAACATCAATATCTCTAAATATTAATTGCCTTATAAATTCATCCGTCACTGCATTTCCGGCGTATATATGCTCTCTATAACTGGTAAACTCCAGCACGCCAATACGATTGATTCTGGTGAAATCGTATCCCTTTTTTATTGCAGTGCGGGGAACGCATCCGAAAAACAGAGCCAAAAAAGAGAAAAGAAGGACAAATAGTAATAGCCAGCTTACAATTCTGTTAGGTTTCATTATTTAAATTCCTCCAATCTTTTAATATGCTTCCTCAGTCTCCTGGCACGTTTCCCTCCGGGATGCAGAGCGAGGAATTTATTCCAGGCAGAAATTGCCTGTTCATAATTCATTATCTCTTCGTAGGCTCTACCCAGAAGATAATAGGCCATTGGTTCATCGGGACCCAGAGCTGTTGCTTTCTCAAAGGCTTCTATTGCTTTTTTATAATTTTTCTGGTTCAGGTAAACTATGCCGATTCCGCAGTAGGCGTCGACATATTCAGAATCAATACTTATTACCCGATTGAACTCTTCAATTGCCTGTTGATAATCTCCCTGATTGATGTAGTCCACACCTTTTTCGAAATGAACATCTGCCTCAGTTCTGCATATTCCCCTCGAGAAAAAAAGTAAGACAAGGAATACGCTAATGAAAGATACTACAAGTCTCTTTTTAATCATTTTCACTCCTTAAAAAAATTTACAAAGCTGCCAGAAGCTTCCCATAAGTATCATCCAGAGATTCGGGAATAATCTTGGTGTCTCCCACGGTAGAAATAAAGCTGGTATCTCCTTCCCAGCGAGGAACAATATGAATGTGGATATGTCCTTCAACACCAGCCCCGGATGCTTTGCCCAGATTTGCTCCAATGTTGAAACCTTCTGGGTTCAAGGTTTTCTTGAGAATTTGAGTGCAAGTCTTAACAAGCCTCATCAGTTCGGCCAACTCACTCTCCTCCAGACCATCTAAATCGGGCACGTGCTTATAAGGAACAACCATAAGGTGACCATTACTGTAAGGAAAAGTATTAAGTATTACAAAGGCATTTTTCCCGCGCAAAAGTATATAATTCTCCCTGTCCTTATTTTCTTTTATTTTATCGCAGAATATACATCCTTCTTTTTTTCCTAAGATGTATTTTATCCTCCAGGGAGCCCAGAGAATCTTCATTCAACCTCCTCTTTTAACTTCTTAACCAGCATGGCCACCTTCTGCCCCAATATTTCACATTGGTTACTACTTCTCTCATCAGGCGCATAAAGGGCAACAGGTCCATAGTGGTCGCCTGTTGCTTCCCCCTGAACAATCATTCCATGAATAAGGAATGCCCTGAGAATATCCATAATTGTCGTCTCGTTTCCTCCACCTACCCAATGGCTGGAAGTAAAGGCTGCTCCTACTTTGCCCACTAATTGCCTCTGTAACTTTCTGCTTTCCTCAAAAAGTTGTTTAATCTGTGAAGCCATCGAGCCATAATGGGTTGGCGACCCAATGATTATTCCATCAGTATCTTTGAGCTCATCAACTTTTACATCTTCAACTTTCTTTATTTCTACTTCTACTTTCTCTTTTTCTACTCCTTTTGCCACTATATTTGCCATCTTCTCTGTGTTTCCGGTAAGGGAATAGTAAATAATCAAAACTTTGGCCATAAATTATCCTCCTTTTCCTTTTGAGGCTATTATACCTAATTCAGAAAAGGAATTCAACCAATAGTTGTTATTACGAGTTGAATGTCTTTCTCTGCTCCCCCTCCCCCTCCCCCTCACCCTCACCCTAACCCTCTCCCCTCAAGGGAGAGGGAACTTTCTCACTCTAACCATTACACCTTTTTTCCAATAGAGCCTATACTTATGGCTGCTACCAGGCCCAGGACTGCTCCATAGGAAAATGTTAGTCGGGGACTATAGGTCCATAAGATTCCGGCAAAAATGCTTGCTATGAGCGTGGAGATACCTATTGCTGTGTGGAATGTGCCTAACGCTGTTCCTCGTAGATTCTCTTCTACAAAATCTGAAGCGAATGCGCGTTGATTCCCTACCACTAACGCAAAAGAGATTCCATAAAGGGCAAACAGAATAATGAAAGATGTGAGTGTTCTCGTGAGTGCAAATCCGAGACAAGAGAGACTATATATGAAATAGCCAATCTTTAAAGTTTTCCTTCGACCAATTCTATCTGAAAGCATTCCTCCAGGTAAAGAAAATAGAGCATAAACGATGTTAAACCAGCAATATAGCAGGATGGGAATAGCCATAGCCAGCCTGGAAGGAAAAAAAGGTTGGAAGACCTCCCTTGCTCTGAGAATAAAGAACATATAAGTAAAATTTCCTAAAGCGAAGACAACTGCGACCACAAGGTATTTTTTAAAGGCTGGGGGAAGATTTATCAAACTTATTCTAAAGGAAGTTTTACTTTTAGGATAGGTATCAGCCACTTTCTCTTTTACCCAGATAAAGGGAATTAGAGCCAGAAAACTAATTACAGCCGCAATAAGAAATATGGGCTTAAATTCAAATTTTAAAAACCAGAAGAGAATAAAAGCTAAAAAGGCTCCCAAAAAAGCGCCAAAAGAATCCATTGCCCGATGGAATCCGAATGCTTTTCCTCTAACTTCCGCCTTAGCTGAGGAAGCGATTAGAGCATCACGGGGAGCAGTGCGTATACCTTTTCCTACTCTTTCCAGTGGTCTTAAGATTAAAAGTTGCGTCCAGCTGGTGATAAAAGGAAAGAAAAGTTTTGCTACCGAAGAGAGAGAGTAGCCAAAAAAAGCAAAAGGTTTCCTCTTTCTCAATCTATCCGACCAGTATCCAGAGAAGACCTTAAGCAAGGAAGCCACGCTGTCTCCTATACCGCCAATAAGCCCAATGGCTATTCCTGCTCCGCCCAGAGAAGTAATAAAAAAAGGGAGGATGGCCAGCATCATCTCGCTGGAGACATCAGTTAGGAGACTGATTATTCCCAGAAGGAAGATGTTAGTTCCTAGACCGCTTATAAACTTTTTCATACTATGACTCTATTCAGAATCTTTCCTGTAGTTCTGAAAAAACTTGTCGAGGGTAGTTTCAGTAGTCTCAATGGAAAATCCTCGATGAATTAAAAAATCCTTTATTCTACGATAGGCTTTCGACTTTTCCAATTTCTGATACCGGGGAATCCTCTTTGTAATTGCTTGCCAGGCCAATTCGTCCTCAGTTGAGGCAATCTTCTTAAAGCTTTCATCTATGGAATCGTCGATTACCTCCTTTTCTATTCCCTTTTGCAAAAGTTCCCGACGTATTAGTATCTTTCCCCGTTTCTCTCTTAACCTACTTTCTACCCATTCTATGGCAAAAGCGCGGTCATCCAGATAATGGAGGCTTTTTAATTCCTCAACCACCTCCTGGACTATCTCTTTTTCATATCCTTTTCTAAGAAGCCTCTCTGTGATTTCTTGACAGCTCCTGGCACGATAGGATAAGAGAAGAAATGCGTAATCGTGAGCTTTTTTGAGATGTTTCTGCTTTTCAATTTTAGTGATTTTCATAGTCTTCAAATCGTAGATGCTACGATTTCGGCTGTAATGACTGCATCTTCTGTGCAGAAGATCTCGGTAATGCTTTTGTCAAAGAGGAGGTTTGCTTCAGGGCCGAATTCTTCATCACCCCGCCACATTGTAATAAATATTGGTATGCCATCAAATACGTCTAAAACAACGCTTGCATCTGCTTGTTTGACCTCTTTGGCTTTAAAGCGCTTTGTTAATTCAGAGATAAGGCCTTCAGGATTTTCTCCATATTTTTTAATTATAGGTTCCAGAACACGCTTCCTGAAAACAGAATAATAAACCTGACCGCCGTCCAATTGTTTAAAGGAAATCCATTCTCCTGTTAGTTGAGGAAGGCCTTTTAATCTCCGGGAAAGATAATGCAGTATCAAAATACTGATGTGGGTCTTTGGGGGAACATTGCCGGATAGGGACAAAATGCTTTTTTTCTCTAAATCAATACTATATTCATTATCCAGAAAGTGAACAGTATGACTTTTTTTCTGGGTAAGATTCTCTAATTCTGCCCACGCCTTTGAAATAGCAACTTCGTATCCCATGAGCTTTTTCCCTCATCCTTCCCTATCCCCCTCACCCTTACCCTCTCCCCCCAGGGGAGAGGAACTCCTGCTTAATTTTTTTTATCGCTTTTTAATTTTTTGAGGAGTTGATGTGCCAGGTCCCAATGGGTGCCTTTCCAGTATACCTTCTGACAATTTGGACAGTAGGAAAATTCTTTCTGTGTCTGAAAAACATAAGTGGGGATTTTATCTTTAACCTTCTCTTTTTCTATTTTCTGAAGAATTTCATTACACACTAAGCATCTTGTGAATATCTCGTCAGGGTCTACTTTAATATTTAGTTCGGAAAAGACTTGTTCCAATTGCTCCTCCAGCAAATCGCTATTAATTATAACTAACTTTATCGCTTTCTTCTTGCTCAATCGGTGATCCCGGGTCAATATTATTCTTGCCTCTTTGAGACTTTGATAAATTAAATCACTCTTCTTATCAGACACAAAGTAGGAGACATCGTAACCGAGTAACCTCAGCCATTTGCAAAGCCTGCCAAGCATAAAATCTACTAAGAATTTCATAGCTCGTTCTCTATTTATATCCTCACTAACTCATAATTCCTTGTTCCCATACCTAACTTCTGAGCGTAATTGAGCTGAAATTCCCAATCTTTCCCGGGAAAGAGCTGGCGAAATACATCCCTTTTTCCTACTTCGTTAACCAACTTCACAGAAGCTTCATCAATTGCTACCGGATCGAAAGAGGCTAAGATGCCAATGTCCGGAACAACAGGGCCGGCTGTAGTGGCACAGCAGTCGCACAACTTAGTAATGAAATTAAGAAAGTTAATAAACAGAACCTTCTTGTTCTTCAGCACCCCATAGGCATACTCGATAAGCTTTTCTTGCTCACTCTCTGTTAAATTGCTCCATTCGATAGAGAGAGCGCCAAAATTGCAATAAAGGATACACTCCCCGCAACCTATGCATTTATTATTATCTATCTTGACTTTCTTCTTTACTATATTAATAGCTCCCGCGGGACACCACTTAACACAAACCCCACATCCAGTGCATTTGCCCTTTTCTATTTTGGGAACGACTGCTTCATGTATTTCATATTTACCAGTGCGAGAAGCACCACCCATTCCAACATTCTTAAGAGCTCCTCCGAAACCACCTAATTCATGCCCCTTGAAGTGCGTAACAAAAATCAACCCATCAGCTTGATAAAGAGCGCTGGCGACTTTTATCTTTTTGAAATGTTTCTGGCCGCTTTCTACTTCCACAAAGCTATTTCCCCTCAAGCCATCGGCGATTACTATAGGAGCTCCGCAATTTTCTAAACTAAAACCATGAGTTCTGGCAATAGCCCGATGTCTTAAGGCATCAGACCTCTCCCCAACATATATAGTATTGGAGTCGGTTAAAAATGGTCGACCTTTTAACGCTTTCACCTCTTTGACCACCCGCTGGACATATTCTGGCTTCACATATCCCCTGTTCCCTTTCTCTCCAAAGTGTAATTTGATAGCCACTATGTCATTTTTTGAAACTACCCTATCTAACCCGGCGTGAAGAAGTAGTTTTTTAAACTTGCCGAGGGACTTGAAATCGATGAAATAAACCTTAGACAATTGTTCTCCTTTTCAAAAGTTGTTGGTAGTGTAGCCCTTTATGGGCGTAATTTTTACGGGGATAAACCCCTGGGCGACCGTAAAGGTCGCCCCTACGCGACCAAAATCATTGCGGGAATAAAGTCCTACACTACTTTTTCTTAATTAATTTCTCAAACTCTTCCTCGGAAAGGATGGGAACGCCCAGTGCCTTTGCGTTTTCATACTTTGAGCCGGGACTTTCACCAACAACTACATAAGAAGTCTTCTTGCTCACTGAAGAACTCGTCTCTCCTCCCAAATTCTTTACCAACTCTTCAGCTTCTGTCCGGGAGTATCCCTTTAGCTCTCCTGTAAACACGAAAGTTTTCCCAGCCAATATTTGAGGACCCTTCTTCACCTTTTCCTGTTCCAGATTGAGTCCTGCCTTTTTAAGTTTATCAATAAGTATCTTTATCTCCTTCTGTTTAAAAAACTCTCTCACACTTCCAGCAAGGACTGGCCCCACTTCCGGAATCCTCTCCAGTTCCTCTTCTTTTGCCTCCATCAAAGCATCAATAGAACCAAACTCTT
>SDBT01011733.1_pt1 | contig 14084 bp, 15 predicted proteins | sample 2277101 | NCBI WGS metagenome assembly SDBT01 (sample SAMN10404973, study PRJNA504765) | marine sediment metagenome | isolation source: marine sediment core GS10_PC15, 103 cmbsf | place: Arctic Ocean: Southern Knipovich Ridge | collected 2010 | reverse complement strand
TCTTTTGTTGACTGTAAAGTTGTCGCCCAAGTCGAGCTTATGTTTGCTTTAGTGGAATAAATTCCTGCCTTATTATTCTTTAATATCCATTTATTTTCAGTTTTAGTTTTTCGGTTGCTCTAGCCCTGATTTTTGATATAATACCTCGAAAGACAGATGAGAGAGGAAAAGATACGTTTATGTCGAGTAAAATTGATCCAAAAGCCATAGTTCACCCTAAAGCTTGTATTGGTAAGGATACCGTAGTAGGCCCTTACGCCACTATAGGTGAGAAAGTTAAACTGGGAGCAAATTGTCGTGTTGATTCATTTGCCCAGGTGTTGGGGCGCACCCAAGTGGGGGAAGGTACTCGTATATTCTCTTATGCTGTTATAGGCAATATTCCCCAGGATTTAAAATATAAAGGAGATATTAGCTATCTAATTATTGGGAACAATAATACAATACGTGAATTTGTCACTATCAACCCCGGAACAGATGAGGGCTCGAAAACAATAATGGGAGATAATAATCTTTTGATGGCCTATGCGCATGTAGCCCATGACTGCATTGTCGGCAACAATAATGTTTTAGCAAATAATGCAACCTTGGCTGGGTATGTCTCTGTCGGTAATAAGGTCGTTATTGGAGGGTTAGTGGCTATCCATCAATTTTGCCGCCTGGGTGATTATGCTATTATTGGCGGTTGTTCAAAGGTAGTTCAAGATATACCACCTTATTCCATGAGTGACGGTCATCCGGCAGTTGTCTGCGGGGTGAATATTGTAGGCTTACGAAGAGGAGGGTTTTCGCGTGAAATAATACAGTCTTTGCGAAAAGCCTCAAAAATTCTTTTCCATGAAAAACATCCAATAGCTGAGGCTAAAGAATTAGTTAAGAAAAATCTACCACCATTGGCAGAAATAGATTTTCTTCTTGAATTTGTTTCTTCGTCAAAAAGAGGAATAGCGAAGTGAAAATAGGCGTTATCGCCGGCAATAGAGACCTCCCTTTACTTTTATCTGAGCGGATAAAAACGAACGAAGATATCGAGCTTATCGTTTTTGCTTTTTATGGCGAGACTGATAAAAAAATAGAAAAATATGCCGATAGAGTTTATTGGATGCATGTGGGAGAACTTGCGAAATTGCAGGATTGCTTGGTTAAAGAGTCTATAACCCAGTGCGTTATGATAGGCCAAATCAGTCCTTGGCGCATTTTCACTCGAAAACATTGGGATGATAAAATCAATTCTTTAGTGGGTGAGGCCGGTGATTTTAGGCCGCATACTATTTTTTCAAAAATAATTGAATATCTTTCTGCGGGAGGGGTTTCTTTTATCGATTCGACTTTTTATTTAGAAAAAGACTTGGCGACGAACGGGCTGATGAATTCGTTAGAAATTGAGAAAAAAGTCTTAGCTGATATTGATTTTGGCTTAGATATTATTTCACGTTACCTAGAGCTTGATGTAGGCCAGACCGTGGTAGTTAAACAGGGGAGTGTGGTTTGTCTTGAATCTTTAGAAGGTACCGACAAGGCCATAAAGAGAGCTTACCGAATAGCTAAAAACGGCTGTACTATATTAAAATTTAGCAAGTTCAATCAGGATATGCGTTTTGACGTTCCGGTGGTAGGCATCTCAACCTTAAAATTGCTGCGTAAAATAAAAGCCGCAAGCCTTGTTCTTCAAGAGGGTAAAGTTATTATTTTAAATAAAGATAAGTTCTTGTCTTTAGCGCGACAATGGGGCATACCCATTGTGGGGCGTAAAGCCTTATAAGCAGGAAAAATCATGCGTATCTTCATCGCAACACTTGCCATTATTTTTTGCTTTTGCGTATTTACAGTCGGCTCAAAAGAGATTAATACAAGATCAGTTAATTATCTAGAAACTGCCCTGTTATTGAAAGAAACGGGCCAGTATCACAAAGCTATAGATGTTTTAGCCAAGATCGAACCTCTTGCTTTAAACGACGTAATAGTCCGCCATATTTATCAATTATATTACTTAAGCGGTGATCTAGGGAAGACAAGAGAAAACCTCAAAAAAATAAAAGATAAACAATGGATTGACTTTTTATATCTTGGCTTGATGAACGAGGATTTAGGCCGCTGTAAAAAGGCGTTAGGATATTACCATAAATCATTAGAATTGAGGCAGACCAGCGGAGCCCTTTTTCGTATAGCTATGATTTATCGAAGAAATAAGCAATACGCTAGAGCCACTAACGCTTTTAAAAGTGTTATTGATTTAGATACAAGCATAAGCATTGCTTATTTCTATAGAGGGCAAAGTCTTTTTAACAGCGCTTCCTATAAAGAGGCATATAAATTATTTTCAAAAGCCAAAAAATTCTATCCTGATTCTGTCAAGGTGGCTGATTATTTTAAAAAAACAAAGAAAAAACTGGGAGAGGACTTTTTTGCCTCTAAGAAAAAATCTAAAGATAAAAAACGCAAACACGTAAAACTTTCTTCCTACACTTTTGAAAAAAATATTCCTTTTGTTAGAGTGGGCTTAGCCAGCGGACTTGATCAGTTTTCTATGTCATGCGGCGGCGCTTTTATCGTAAGCGATGGCACAAATACTTTTAATGGTCTAGCAAACAAGTTTTATACTGTTTTTTTTGACGGCAAAAATATAAAACTTAAGAGCAGGAATGATCTCAAGCTTAAAAAAGAGTTTTCTGGCCCGATTTCTCTTGTTTCATCTGCTTCAAGTGACAGGCAATACCCTTTTTATGTGCTAGATGTTAGCTATGGAGAGGATTCATTCTGGGAGAAGAAAATAGACAGGGCCTATCGGGGGCATTTTGAAGTTCTCATAAAGAACAATAAGTTGGTTTTAGTCAATGTCGTGAGCACTGAAGAGTATTTATATGGTGTTTTATCGGCAGAGATTCCTGCTAGTTCACCTGAGGCAGCGCTTTCTGCTCAGGCAGTGGCAGCCCGCACTTTGGCTTATAAAAATAAAGGAAGACACGCTAAGAGTGGTTTTGATTTTTGTGCTGATGTTCATTGTCAGGTGTACCAGGGTTTATCTGCCGAAACCATCTCTACCATAGAGGCAGTTGATAGAACCCGGGGGTTAGTCTTATTTTATAAAGATAAACCTATCGAGAGCTTCTATCATTCTAATTCAGGCGGATGCCTTGCAGCTGATGTTTTTGGAAAAGCGCCGTATTTAGAGGAAAAAATTGACTCAGATCAAGGAGATTTACCTATTTCCTTAGACGAAGGAGAACGGTGGCTGATAGAGGAACCTGATACCTTCTCAACTAGAGGTAATAAAAGTACATTCAGGTGGCAAAGAATCTATGACAGCGAGGATTTTTTGTTAACATTCGGCTTTGAACTAAAGGATTTAGACTCTATTATGGTTAGAGATGTGGGCGATTGTTTTCATAATAAGGCGATTGACCTTGTAACTAGAGAGAAAGCATACTCTTTAAACGGTGATTTGGATATACGAAAATTTTTTGGGGGGCTTCGAAGCAGCGCTTTTAAAGCTATGCTTAAAAAAAGTTACGGTAATAAATCCCCTAAATTATTCCTTTGGGGGGCAGGCTTTGGCCACGGGGCAGGCATGTCTCAGGAGGGAGCTATTTTAATGGCGACAGAAGGTTATGATTACCAAAAAATTTTAAAACACTATTATTCCCGTACCGTACTTAAAAAGATATATGATTAAATTCCTAAAAGGTATTTTTCGATATCGCAGCTATTGTAGTCATCCTTTAATATGTTCCAATTATCTTTATCTTCCATGCACAGGTACACAGGAGTTTTTTTATCGCGTTTATTGATGCATGAGTAGATATAACGGTAAATCTCTTCTCTAATAAACGAAGGATACCTCAGCTTTTTATCACTAGCTAGTAATAATTCATCCCGGAAAATCGTACTTTTAGGAAATCTTTGTTCAGTCACTATTTTAAGTTTTCGGTGGCAGCGAAGAGTACCCAAGCTTATCCAGGCAAAAGGCCCCTTTAAATGTTCGTATAGGTTGTCTACGAGACTTTTGTATAAAGATTGCCAGTCTTTAGTATGTATAATAGGATCGAAGTGAAAGCCGATGCGGTATCCGGCGCTTTGGATTTCTTTAGCTGCATTTAGGCGCTGGTACAAAGAGGCCGTCCCTAATTCTTCGCTGTTAATTAGAGAAGGTGGATTTAGTGACCAGGATATTACTATATTTTTAGAGGCCTTTGTTGTCAGTATGTTTTTTATGTTGGCGCTTTTTGTTTTTAATTCAAAGAGAACATTTTTTTTCGAAAAATAAGGTATTAGTTTTTTTGAATATTCAGTTATATGGTCAAGTGCCAGAGAATCACAAAACTCACCGGTTCCTATTCTTATTTTTTTCTTTAACTTTTTGTGGAAATGGTCGAATTTCTCAAAAAAGTCATCAATGTTTGCAGGTAAAGTTATTCCGGGGAAATTGCTGTATTGCTGTAAGAAACAGTATGAGCAGTCAAAAGGGCAACCGAAGCCAAGGTTAAAAATCCAGTAGCCGCAATTAAGATGATTTTTAGTGCAGGGGCAGGGTTTTATGAAATCCCATTTTTCTTTTACTATAAAAATTATAGGCTTTTTCAAAATGGTTAGTTCAAAACGATTTTTTTTAAGATAATCGCTTGTCTGCTCAATTTCTATTGTCTTTACACCGGGAAAGTTATTTTTAAAATTGTCAACCAAATAGCTTTTCTTTATACTTTTTTCAATATAAATTATTTCAGGACTAAAGATATCTTTGACTTTATAGTCATTTTCAAGAGGCAGGTGTATGTCGGGTAAGTATACGTCTTTTGGGTTAATTTTTAGCCTTTGGGAGCTTAAAGGAAAACGTCTTTTTATGAGAGCATTTTTTATATAGATAAATTTATTTTTACCATTATGTTTTCTGAAATTATCATCAGCCAAAATGCGACTAAGAATTGATTCTTGAGAAACGTCTTCCCTTCGCATTATTTCAAAAATTAACCTTTCCATCTCTTTAAGCTGGTTTTTGTTCGGGTTAAACGAGAATTGCTGCTGGAATATTAATTTTAATTTCTGATTCATATAGCAGGCTCTAGTGTTTTCAGCAGTGACTCACAGCGGCTGACTTCATCATTTTTATTTCTTTTTGCCGCACCTTGAGCATAAAAGCGGCATTTATTTTGTAATTCTTGATATGCCAAAATGTATTGTTGCTTATTTAGAGATTTGCTTGTAAGGAGCTTTTCTAGAGAATATATTCTGAACTTATCCATTGCCGGATATTTTTTTGATTGCTGGTCAGATCTTCCGCCTTCTTTTATGGTTAAGTATTCAGGTATTAAGAAAATAGGGTATTTACAGGATATCCTTAGCCAGAAATCATAGTCTTCACAGGCAGGGAGATTCTCGTCAAATAGGCCTATTTTAAAAAAGATAGACTTATGGATAATTGCCGTAGAGGGGCTTATGCAGCATGATTTTAGTGCTCTAGAGAAAATGTCTTTACTTGGCTTTTGCTGATATTTTCTTTGCGAGAGAAGTTTCCCTTTCTTATACCATATTTCTTCGGTGTGAAATATTCTATATTCAGGGTATTCTTTTATAAAGTCGGCGCTTATTTGCAATTTGTCTTTTCTAAAACGGTCATCTGAATCAAGAAAAGCTATATAGTGGCCTTTGGCCGATTTTATCCCAGTGTTACGGGCGTTTGATACGCCTTTGTGTTTTTGACGTATATAGACTAGCCGGGGATGTGTATATTTACTTATGAATTTTTCAGTATCATCATCTGATCCGTCATTAACGATGATCAGTTCATAGTTAGAGAATGATTGATTGAGTACAGAGTCTACGGCTATTTTTAAGAATTTAGATCTATTGTAAGTTGGTATCACCACGCTAAAGAAAGGCTTTTTCATAACGCAGCTATTATAAATAATTCCTCAATAATGTCAAACTTCTCGGACATTCTGCAAAGACGCGATTTTTAGGTCATTGTTGACGGTCCCGAAGGGGAAAATCGTGCTAGCCGGAAAAAATGCTGTTTTACGTAATCCTGTAGGAAAATTGTTTCTGCGGAATTGCTGAGATTTGCTTCACTATTATCAAAAGAGACTGTTATAATTATATCATAAAATATTGCTGCGACTATTTACTCTAATGAATAAATCTTTATATATCCATATACCATTCTGTAAGCAAAAATGCAATTATTGTGATTTTTATAGCATTGCTTATGATCATGAGCTAGCCGCTGAATACATTGATATTCTTTGTTATGAAATCAAGAGATTTGATAGAAAATTTGAGACCATTTATATTGGGGGAGGTACCCCTTCTGTTTTGGCAGAAGCTCAACTTATTAAATTACTAACTGTAATTAAACAGAAGAAAGATAAGGTTTGTGAATTTACTGTCGAGGTTAACCCCGAAAGCTTTAATTCTGACCTAGCCAAATTATTTTTTAGATTTGGTATTAATAGATTGAGCATAGGATTGCAGTCTATAAATAATGAGAAATTGGCAAAACTTAACCGTATTCATAATGCCAAACAAGGCTTGGAGGCAATTGATGTTGCTCATAAGGCAGGTTTTGTTGATGTAGGGGTTGATTGTATTTTTGGTGTCTGGGGCGAAAGTGAAGGTAGTTGGAGAAAAGAGATTAGAGCGATTGCTAAATTGCTTCTTACCCATATTTCGCCTTATTCCTTAACTTATGAGAAGTCGACTCCCTTATATAGGAAGGTTCAGGCAAAAATGCTAAAGCCGGTGTCTGACAATACAGAGGCACGAATGTATGAATATGCCATGAGCTGTTTACCCAAGAAGGGGTTTTTGCAGTATGAAGTCTCAAATTTCTCTAAAAATGGCTATCAATGCCGACACAACAATAATTATTGGCAAGGTGGTGATTGTTGGGCGGTTGGGGCTTCAGCTGTATCTTATGTCTAGGGTATAAGAGAGAAAAGGATCGCTAGTGTGAATAAATATATCAAGGCTATAAGATTTAACAAAAACCCAATAGTTGAAAAAGAAAAACTTTCTACAATCGACAGGGCACATGAAATAGCAGCTTTTAAGATACGTACTGTTGAAGGAATACCGTTTAGCTGGTTTAAAGCGCATACAGGCTTTGACTTTTTAGAACTTTTAGATAAGAATATAAAACCTTTAATAAAAAGTGGTCATCTTCGTTATTTATATAAAAACGGTATTAAGTCTGCGGTTGTTTTGTCCGAGAAAGGTTTTCTTTTTTGTGATGAAGTCTCAAGTTCTTTACTGTAATAATTAGGCTTTTTTATAGTAGATTTTTTGGTTGTCTTTGGTATAATTAGCTGGTTGATTTTAATATATATATAAATATGATAAATATCAATAAAAAGAGATTAAAAAATATAATTTCCCGTTTTAGTCGTAAAAAAATACTGGTCATAGGGGACTTAATACTCGACCACCATATTTTCGGTACGGTAGACAGGATTTCTCCCGAGGCTCCGGTTCCGGTGGTTTGGGCCAATAAGGAAAGTTTTGCCTGCGGTGGAGCAGCTAACGTGGGGGTGAATTTGCGGGCATTGGGAGCAAAGGTTAGCTTGTGTGCTGTTTGCGGTAGAGACCACTTTGGTAAACAACTTCTCAAATATATAAAGGAATCAGGCATGGCAACAAATCTAATAGTTGTCGATTCCCTGCGTCCAACTACCCTTAAGACTCGCATAATGGCTCATAACCAACAAATTGTGCGAGTTGACTGGGAATCACAAGAGCAGCTTGATTTAGCTACCAATAAGCTAATTCTTAATAAAATAAAGAAAAATATCAATGATTTTGATGCTGTGATAATAGAAGATTACGGTAAAGGGGTTGTCAATCCCGGACTTGTTGAGGAAGTGGTTAGGTTGTGTAAACGTAAAAAGAAAATAATAACCGTTGACCCTAAAGAGGAACATTTCGATTATTACGGAAACGTCACTGCTTTAACTCCTAATTTAAAAGAGGCTCAGGCAGCAGTTAATATGAAAATAAGAAGTAAAAGTGAAATTCCTCTTTTAGGAAAAATGATAATGGAGAAGCTGAATCCGCAGATGCTGTTGCTTACATTGGGTGAAGACGGTATGATGCTTTTTTACGGTGATTCTTATCATCATATGCCTACTGCTGCCTTGGAAGTTTTTGACGTTACCGGAGCCGGAGATACGGTTATTTCGGCTTTTACCCTCTCGCTTGCTTGCGGTGCTAAGCAAGAAGAGGCCGCTGCTATCGCAAATCTTGCAGCCGGAATTGTTGTCGGTAAGCTCGGCGCGGCTACCGTAGTAAAAAAAGAATTATATAATATTATCGATGAAAACTAATGTAAATGTTATCGGCGTAATACCCGCACGTTACGATTCTAAGCGTTTGCCTCATAAATTGCTGCGTACTCTGCACGGAAAAACTCTTTTGCAGTGGACCTGGGAAAATGCTAGCCGTGCTCATATGCTTGATGAGTTGATTATTGCTTGCGATCATAATGAAATTGAAGGTGTTGCAAAAGGTTTTGGGGCACAAGTTGTATATACTTCGGTAGAGCACCAGTCCGGTACGGACAGGATAGCTGAAGCAGTTCGTGATATAGATACAAAAGTCGTTATTAACATACAAGCTGATGAGCCTTTGGTTAATTCTTCAGTTATAGATAGGTTGGCCCAGGAGATTCTAGGCAATAAGGATGTTGCCATGGCTAGTGTTAAGAAAAAGATCGAAGACGAGAGAGAAATTAGAAATCCTAACGTTGTAAAAGTCATTTGCGACAGGGATGGTTTTGCTCTTTATTTTTCTCGGTATGCTTTGCCGTATTGCCGTAACCAAACCGATGAAAAGCCTTACTATAAACATCTGGGCATCTATGCCTATACTAAGGATTTTTTATTCACATTTAAGAATTTACCGGTTTCATATTTAGAGAATGCAGAGAAACTGGAGCAGCTTAGAGCGCTTGAAGCAGGCTATAAGATAAAAATTCTAGAGACTCAATTTGACTCTTATGGTGTTGACACAGAAGAAGACTTGGCAAGGGTAGAAGATATTCTCGCGAAAGGACTGGTGCAATCGTGAAGGCAAAAAGAAAAAATAAACCTATTATGCTAATAGCGGGGCCTTGTGTTATTGAAGATAAGGAATCGGCTCTTGAAATCGCCGTGGCTCTAAAGGAAATGGCCTCACTGCATCAAATTGAATTTATATTCAAGGCAAGTTTTGATAAAGCTAACCGTACTTCTTTAAATTCGTTTCGTGGACCCGGGATTTCCAAGGGACTGAAAATATTAGAAGAAATTAAGAAAAAGGTTAAAGTTAAGATACTAAGTGATGTTCATTCATGCGAGCAGATAGAAAAAGTAAAAGACATTCTAGATGTAATTCAAATTCCTGCTTTTTTATGCCGACAGACTGATTTAGTCGTTGAGGCCGCAAAAACTAAAAAAACAATAAATATAAAAAAGGGACAGTTTTTAGCCTCGCAGGATATGGCCTATATAGTGAAAAAAATAGAATCAACAGGTAACCATGATATTTTTCTTACTGAGAGAGGTTCTTGTTTTGGTTATAATAATCTTGTGGTTGATTTTCGTTCATTTTTAATAATGAAAGATCTGGGGTATCCGGTTATATTTGATGTCACCCATTCACTGCAGAGGCCATCGGCTGCCGGCGGCATTTCTGGAGGTGACAGGATTTTTGTTGAAAAATTAGCCGTAGCCAGTATAGCTTGCGGTGTTGACGGAATATTTATGGAAGTTCACCCTAAGCCTTCAAAGGCTCTCTGTGATAAGCATACTTCTTTAGCGCTGTCAAAAATTCCTAAGTTATTAAAAGATATAATTAAGGTGAGAGAGGTTTTAAGTGAGAAAAACTAATTCAAAAGATATTTTGAAATGGGCTAAAAAAGTTCTAGAAACCGAACGTAACGGCATTGATAGCTTGATTAAAGCTTTGGATGGTAGTTTTATTGAATTAGTTAGCATAATGGCTGCCTGTAAAGGTAGGGTGGTCGTTACAGGAATGGGTAAGGCCGGAATAATAGGGCAGAAGTTTTCAGCGACCCTTTCTTCAACCGGAACTTCTAGCTTTTGGCTGCATGCAGTTGAAGCCGTGCACGGTGATTTGGGCAGTGTGCGCGAGAGCGATGTTGTAGTGGTTCTCTCTTACAGCGGGGAAACCGACGAAATAAAAAATTTAATACCTTTTATCAAAAAAATAGGAGCAAAAATTATTGCCATAACCGGTAATGAAAAATCAAGCCTGGCTCGTTACGCGGATAGTTCAGTTCTTGTTAAGATAGACAAGGAAGCTTGTGCTCTTGGCCTTGCTCCGACTACTTCAACAACTGCTATGCTTGCTTTTTGCGATGCCATTTCTGTGGTTTTGCAAAAAATTAAAGGATTCAAAGAAAAAGATTTTGCTTTTTTCCACCCGCGTGGTTCTTTAGGCAGAAGATTACTTCTTAAAGTTAAGGATATAATGAGAAAGAAAAGATTCAATCCTGTAGTTAGCGAAAACACTTTGGTTAAAGATGTGCTATTGAACATTACCTCTCATCATGCCGGTGCTGCCTCAGTAGCGGATAAAAGAGGAGTCTTAATAGGTATTTTTACTGATGGAGACCTTCGGCGAAATTTAGAAAAACACCCTAATTTACTTGGTATGAAAGTAAATGAGGTTATGACTAAAAAACCTGCTGTTGTTAACGAGGATGATTTAGCTTCTGTAGCGATGAAGGTCTTAGAGAAAAAAAAGATTGATGAAGTGCCGGTTGTTGATGGCAAAGGGCGTCCAGTTGGCATGTTGGACATACAGGATTTAATTGCCGCGGGAATTATCTAGCTTCTAGCTTATAGCTGTTAGCTTTTAGATGATAGATTCTTAATGCAAAATAAGATATGAAAAAAAAGAGTGTAAAAGAATTGTTTAAACGGGTTAAGCTTCTTGTGTTGGATGTTGACGGTGTTCTCACCAGAGGAGATATTATTTATGACGATGAGGGAAGAGAACTCAAGATGTTTAACGTTAAGGATGGCTTAGGGATCTATCTTCTAGGACGTTTAGGCATAAAAACCATATTGCTTTCAGCGCGTAATTCCCCTATTTTAAAGAAACGAGCGCATGATATGAAGATAGCGGAGGTGATGGGCGGCGTTTTGCCTAAAGAGAGTGTCTTGAAAAAAATTATAAAAAAATATAATGTTAAACTTGAAAATATTTGCTTTGTGGGGGATGACCTCATAGACTTAGGGGTGATGGAAAGGGTCGGTTTAGGGGTTGCGGTTAAAGACGCGGTAGCAAAGGTAAGAGAATCTGCTCAATATGTGACCAAGGGTTGTGGCGGAGAGGGGGCAGTACGTGAAGTGGTCGACCTTATAATTAAACATAAAGGCCTTCAAAGTAAGCTTCTCGAATGTTTAAAAAATCCTTTGCATGGACGTCCTAGCAAAGGTTGACTTTGGCTTTGAATTTGATATAGTATTATGTTTTTATGAAAAAAATTTCAATTTTCTTAATACTTTTCGGTCTTATTTGTTTACCAATTACTTCCCAGCAAAGGATAAAGGGCTTCTACCTTTCTAACATCAAAGAAGACGGTACAAGAGATTGGGAAGTGGAGGGCGAAGAAGCTCAAATAGATGGTGACTATGTGGACATTAGTGTTATGAAGGCTAATTATTACGGGCAAAAAGATAAAATAGTCATAACTTCTGATAAAGCCCGTTTAGACAAAAGCAATATGGATGTTAAGCTTCAGGACAATGTTAATATCGTTAATGAGGACGGCAGTACTTTAGTGACTGATTCACTTAATTGGCAACAGAGCAAGAATCATATCGAAACCCAGGATTGGGTCACAACAACCAGAGATAATATGCAGATAAAGGCTAAGGGCTTTTCTGCTGATACTACTTTTAAAAATGCCGATTTCAATGAAGATGTAACAGTAACTCTCCCTGATGAGGAAACAGGCGAGAATACAACCATTACTTGCGATGGGCCTCTTGAAATAGAATATGCTTTAGGGACAGCGGTTTTTAACGAAAACGTTATAGTTACTCACCCTCAAGGAAAGTTGTTTTCTGACAAGACTACTTTATATTTTAATAGTGAGGCGGGAGAGATCGATAAAATAGTTTGTGAAGGTAATGTAAAGATATTACGTGAGGATAATGTAACTTTTGCTAAAAAAGCCACTTATTACGGTTCCCAGGAAAGATTGGTCCTGGAGGGAAGGCCGCGTTTAATATATTTTGTCACTGACAAAGGTAAATAAATTTATAATAAACAATGAGATTGCTTGAGATTAACAATCTAGCCAAATCTTACGGAACCAAGGCAGTGGTGCGCGGCGTGTCTTTATCGGTTAAGCGGGGCGAAATAGTAGGGCTTCTTGGGCCAAATGGTGCAGGTAAAACAACTACATTTTATATGGTGGTGGGGGCGATAGCCCCGGATGAAGGAAATATATTATTTGATAACCAGGATATAACATATACCCCTATTCATGTACGGGCTAAATTTGGCATAGGCTATCTTTCGCAGGAGCCATCAGTTTTTAGAAAATTAACCGTTGAACAAAACATAATGGCTATACTTGAAACGCTCAATATCTCTCGAAATCAAAGGCATGAGCGTTTGGAGAAACTTCTTAACGAACTAAACATTGCTCATCTCCGCAGAAGTAAAGCTTATACCTTGAGTGGTGGTGAGACGCGTCGTCTTGAGATAACCAGGGCTCTTGTTACTAATCCTTCCTTTCTTCTTTTGGATGAACCTTTCTCAGGAATTGATCCAATAGTGGTTGGGGAAGCAAAGGAGATTATTGCCGAATTAAGAGATAAGGGCATGGGAATTTTAGTTACTGATCATAATGTCAGAGAGACGCTTTCTATAACTAGCAGGGCATATTTAATCGCAGAAGGAAAGATACTCATCTCAGGGACTTCGGATGATTTAATAAATCATACTGAAGCTAGGGAGGTCTACTTAGGAAAAGATTTTAAAATGTAATATGTGGTAATTCGACTACACCCTTGACAATTAGTTTAGTAAACTAATTGTCAAGGGTAAGTCTCATTAAAGGAACTTTATGAAAGTAGAAATAAAAAAAATTGATAAATTAAAGCGAACCATGCGTGTTGAAATTACAGGTAATGAATATTTAAAAGAAAAAGATAGTGTCTTTAAAGAAAAAGCAAAAGGCCTTAAAACTCCAGGGTTTCGTCCAGGCAATGTGCCTATGGAAATATTGCAGAAGCATCACGGACCATTTTTAAAAGATGCTTTTCTAAACAAAGCGATACCCGAGTTTTATCAACATGCTTTAAAACAGGAAAATATATTCTCTGTGACCATCCCTAAAATTTCTGATATAGATATGACTTCGGAGAAGCTCGTTTTTTCTGCTGAATTTGAAGTTAAACCCGAGATAGAAATCACCGATTCTCAGTATAAGGGGATAAAAATTAAAGCTATGCCGGTAAAAATCCAGGAAATCGATATCGAAAAAATAATCACTAATATCAAAGAAGGAATTAAGAGCACGCTTAAAAAAGATTTTAGTGATGATGAGATTGCCAAGTGGGCGTCTTATCCTAAAATCCAGGATTTTCGCGAAGCGATTAAGGCACAGTTAATGCTTGAAAAGACTAAAGAGCGCAGACAGGATATAGACGAGCAGATTAAGACAAAACTTCTTAAATCGATAAAAGTCGATATAGCTAAAAGTCAGTTGGAGCAGCACCAAAAAGAGCTTGTCAGCAGGGAGGTCTACAATTTACAGTATAGAGGTGTATCTCCGGAAGACGTAGAAAAGCATAAAGAAGAGATTGAGAAAAAAATGAAGACAGTAGCTGAAGAAGAGGTTAAATTGTTTTACATATTTGACGCTATAGCTCAAAAAGAAGGCATCGAAAGCAACGATAAGATGATAAATGTGGTTTTGGGCTATATACTTAGCGTAGCTGAATATAAATAGAGGAGGTTGTATGAACAATCAAATGTATATACCGATGGTTATCGAACAGACAGGCAGGATGGAGCGTGCTTATGATATATATTCTCGGCTTCTTAAAGATAGGATTATTTTTATAGGAACGCCA
>SDBT01011732.1_pt1 | contig 14085 bp, 20 predicted proteins | sample 2277101 | NCBI WGS metagenome assembly SDBT01 (sample SAMN10404973, study PRJNA504765) | marine sediment metagenome | isolation source: marine sediment core GS10_PC15, 103 cmbsf | place: Arctic Ocean: Southern Knipovich Ridge | collected 2010 | reverse complement strand
TCGTCCCGTACTTGACGTTGTTTAATCCGTTCAAATCTGAGTTCGTTGTCATCATCGGTCAGTTTTCCACACGCCACACACTTGAAGATATTTTCTGAAAAAACTATTAATTCCGACGAATCACACCAAATACACCTGACTACAGCGTCAGTGGGATAGTTCATTTCCTGTTTATTTAACCTCATACTCTTTCTCTGATTTCAAATTTGTGCCAATTCAAGTACTGGACTAACCAATCCGTAGTCTTCTCTAAAGACTTTTTCATGATCTCGAAAGAGTTTTTTAATTGTTTAAGGTCGTCAGTAGTACGAATGATTTCTCTACGATCTTTATGCAGACTCTCAAAAATAAAACTCTCTTCCTCACTAGAATTATTTACAATAAAAGCTTCTTGAGTCTCTTTATTTTTAATCGCTGCTCCTGGAATAGGAAAGTTTCGTGCAAGAACTTTAACAACCAAATCTTGCAGCTGGTGTTCCAATAAGTTACAAATTCGTTGTTCTCGGTGTAACGCTTGATCCAATTTAATCATATTCTCGGATAAGGTACCCATCCAATTTCTAGACTTAACTAAAGACTTTACGATATCACTTGGATTGGCAAAGTCTACTGAGTTATCTTCTTCCTGCGTAGGTATAGAAAATTCTTTCCAGAATCTTTTCGATAGTTTCTCGAAATATTCTTCGTGTTTGCCCATTTAAAAATACTTTCTCCCTTGCATTAACAAACGTAAGGATCGTTGACCGTCTTGTTGCGTGAGGGCTTGTTGTAAGAATGCATCTAGTTTTACCCCGAAGACCAGATCAAGTTCCACTCCTCCTTGTAAAGACCAACCGGTATCTAAAAAGTCATAGTTCGCACCAACGAAAGGCTTGAAACGATCCGGCTTCTCAGGTAATCTCGCATATGACGCCGAGATCTCTGTGACGCCTCCGAAATAACTCACTGCGAAAACTGCTTGGTTGTCGGTCATTTGAACTAACGCTACATCAAATTTGATTGGTTGTGGCGTCAATGTAAAACTGACTTTAAGGTCGTCACAGCAGGGCGGTGCAACAACAGACAAATCTAACACCGCTACGGCACTAGTATCTGACAGGGTTGCTGTCCGTGTCGAATCGCTTAAGACTTCTGTTACCAAAGTAACTGTGTCGACTACAACAGGTTCTGGGGTTATTTCTATAGTTGCACTAGCGATCAACTGGGATTGCAGTTCATCAGCTAACTCGGTTGCCGTCACTAATGCTCGTTCTTTTTGAGCTAATCTAGCACTCCATTCTCCGTCTAACAACTGAACGGTGCTGTCTCCTGCTAACAACGTTTGAGCAACTGTAGCTCGTGCATCGTCAAGTTGTCCATTGTAATACTGATAACCTACACCTATCACAACAAGCAACCAACACCAAAGAGGCACCTTCTTAACTAGCTTGAGAACTTTAGGCCCTAAAGTCGCAAGCGACAAAAATCCTAACATTATTCATCTCCTTCTGGAGTATGTCCTTGTGTTTTTATATAAGGCAAGCCGCGAACGACGGCTTCTTCCTCGTTGAAAAACACCAAGTGATTACCGTGTCCAACCTCTACAATAGAGTTACAACTTAAACATTTTCTACTTATCTCATAGGTATCCGAGACAGGACTTAAATGCTCACATTTCGAGCAAAAAGCATATGGCCAGTTTTTACTAATTATTTCTCCCATCGGTCACATATTCCTCCTTCTACTAGACAAGGAATAGGATCTAAATATTTATGCCCTGCTGCTATCATAAGTTCCGTCACGTATTTATCAACTTCTTCTGCTTGATCCTCCCGGACTTTCACGATTAGTTCATCGTGTACCTGATTAATAATTACAGCATCGTGTCCTTTCTCTTTGATTTTATCATCGATCGCTACCATAGCCGTTTTAATCACATCTGAAGCTGTTGCCTGAATAGGCTGGTTTCTTCCGTCTGTCCACCACGTTTTATGATAGACTCGATAAAATCTTTTTCTTCCTCCTAAAGACTCACTATAACTAATAAATCCTCGGTTGTTAGCAAATTTCTCTGCTAAAGTTAAAGCCTGCTTACTATCTAAATATTTATCGTCATTAAAAAGTTCCAACAATTTATCAAACACTCGTTTATAAGATTCCTCAGATATACGATGGTCATAGAATTTACGTTGACTTGCTCTAGGATTCGCTAATGAACTGTCATCGTCGAGTGAACCACGAATATCTGGACATGTTTTAAAAATGCCTTCCCACAGCTCGTCAGACTCAGCTTGAGTCACGTTAACAATTGGGTCCTTTAATTCTCCGGTGTCCTTGTTAAAATTTAGATCCATTTTCATCATCTTATAAAACTTAGGTTTTCCTGTTCCATACGAAGTACCCAGCACCCCGATCTTCGCTTTGGATCGAAGACTGGCCGGACGTCCTGGTTTCTTACTAACTTCTTCGTGGTAAATTCCTTCCCCAACTTGTTGATAAATATCCAAGCCGTTCATGAACGTATGTACATAAGTCCTATCTTGCGACTTCTTTGCTAGTATGCGGGGTTCAATCGCTGAGTAATCTTTAACAATAAACTTATATCCGGGATCAGCTATAAAACAATTTCTATACACATTTAAGTGTGGTAGATTCTGTAAATTAATTCTTTTTGAAACTCTCGAACTTTTTAGTTGTTTAGCGTCTAGAGTTTCTCCTGTCTCTCTACCCGACGAGAGCCTGCCTGTCGCCGTATATGCTTGTAGAAATTCCGTGTGTAATCTACCAGTACTTTTCTCAATGGCGTCGAGAACATTCAACCCATACCTGTCGATGCGAGTTTTGTAAAGCCTATGCGTCAACATCGGCTGTACAAAAGATTTAGGAAGTATCCCTTCCACATAACCTAACAACAGATGATGTTTATCTGTTCCCTCAAGATCATACCCCTTCAGACGTAAAAGTGTAAGAATCTGATCTGGAGACCCGTAGTTAATATTCTTAACATCGATCGGTTCAGCAAAGAAATCATCTTGTTTGTAGTTTTCGGCACCAAAAAAAACATCTAGTTGCTGCTCTGCTGCGTCTCGCTGTTTAACTGAATCCTGATAGATTTTAATCCAACTGTTTACGTCCAACGCTATGCCTTCAAGCTCGGCTTTCGCCAACACAGGAATGACTTTATGTTCCAAATTAATCGTTGCGCTCAGTCTTCGCTGTTTGATTAAAAGTTTTTGCTTTTGCAAAATATACAAAGGATACACACAATCTCCTGCTGCGTACTCCAATTGTCTGACACTAAACTTTCCTACAGGTGTTGACCCAAAACTCGTTCTCAACTTCTTGTCTTTGTCTAAATCCAGTCGCAAATAATATTTCGCTAACATCTCCATACTTGCGCGGAGTCTGAGCCCACACCTGATAACCTGTTCTACAATCATGGTATCTGCTAAGTTTGTAAATTCCCAACCATAATTTAGTTTTGCAAACTTAACGTCGAACTTCAGATTTTGTCCTATAATTAACATATCTGGATCAGCAAAATAGGGGCCCAACGAACTCGGATCTATGGCTCGGCAGTCGATTAACCATTGTTTTGTGTCGTCTCCGATTTGCATCATCACGATATCGTCTTGAAAAACATTAACGCCTGTAGTTTCGGTATCGAACACGAAAAACTTACGACCATCAAGCCACGTCTTGACTCTCGATAAAGAATCAGGAGAAGTTAAATACTCGTAGTTAAAAGCTACTTTTTTCATAATCCTAGCGACTCTGGAACCTCCGAGAGACTAAATAACATATGTTCATCTTCCTTATCCTGCGGACTCCAATTACCAGCTGGAACAAATTTAAATATGTTTTGCTGCAAGTTAAACTTAAAACTCATGCCCGCCTCTCTATGCCTGTCCTTGTGTAAAGTGATCTTCCTAGGAATTATACCAGGACCTCTGTCTCCCCTCAAATAAATAATCACATCGGCTGTCTGTTCGATATCTCCCGAGTCTTTCAACCATTGATCTAGTTCTACCTCGCTCTCGGACGATTCTTCTAGTCTATTCATCTGTGCTAACGCAATGACTGGAACCTCCAAAATCTTACCCATTTGTTTATATACGTCTAGTGCTCTATCCACAGCTTCTTTTTTACTCTCTGTGGAAGCCTTACGAATTAATTGTAAGTAATCAATCCAAATGGGCCCTTTGCCGTGTTTGTACACAAACTCGCCAGCGTTATCTAACATCCTATCTAGATCACGTGTAGAATCGTCAATAAACAACGATAAACCATCTAATCTGTCTTTCGCCTTTAATACTTTATTCCACTGTTCCTCGTTCAGTTTTCCTGTCGTAATCAAAGTGTGATCCACTTCACTCAGATTTGCTAGCAATCGCAAGCCTATTTGAATGGCACTCATTTCGATAGAGAAAATCAACTGAGGTATATCGTTCTTGGCTCCGTTCAATGCTACATCCACGGCCCAGGCCGTCTTGCCGATGGACCGTCTCGCTGCAACGATAACCAAATCGCCGGGCCTTAATTCTGTCGCATCATCCAAAACATCATAACCCCACGGAACACCTGCTCTTTTTCCCTCCGCAATGTCTTTTGCTAGTTCTATCGACATATCAGCGATTTCAATGCTGTTATATATTTTGCCCTTGTTGCCTTCATCTAGTTTGACTAAGGGAACTTTTGCGATTTGCCACGGAGAGTATACTCCGAGATGAGCGCACCTCTTGCCACAGTTAGAAACAACCATGTTCCTGACAATAAAATTATGATTATCTGCAACCTCAAGACAATACATTTTAGTAGGTCTTTTAGGGGTTGCCTGAATTACAATTGGTGTCCTAAAAGAAGTTTTTACAGCTGTACCTAATTCCCATAATCTAGGATCAAAGTCGTCAAGAAACGTTTTAGAGTTTCTGTTAGAAACGCTCGTTTGTTTCTTCTCATACCCGATAAATTTTGGTAATTTATATCTCATACTTTCGGGAACATATGCCGCTATGATCGCCATAAATCTGTCAAAGGAATGATGTGTATCCTCGCCTCGCCCGTTAGAAATTTCTAAGTACGATTGTCTTTTTTTTGTTTCTCGCACTCTCGCAACCACATTTTGTTGTTCTTTTAGACATTTCTGTAAATATCTCACATCTTCTAAATCAAAACCTAACGTGTACAAATGTAATCGTCTACCAGACAGGGTTCCGTCGTCTAGATACCACGTAGCCAAAGTTAACGGCGTTAATTCTATATTTCTAGGAACTATTTTTTTCTGTTCAAGATACCAGTCTTCATATAAATCTCCAAAATACGCGCTGGTTTTACTCCAAGCGCGATGACTTTCTTTTGTTTGTTTATAAGCTTTGTATAGTCGCTCTAAGAAAGATATTCCTGCGAGCGAGCTTATTTTTAACTTTAACCACTTTGTTTGTTTATACGTATGACCAAATTTCAGGAGCGCCCTCTCTGATGGTGATTTTTGTAAACAAGAATCACCCAAAAGAGCACCAACGATAACCTGCTGTTGCAAAGAGTTTGGTTCGGTCTCATTAGTTTGTATCTTACTCGTGCCGGTTAATTGATCAACCTGTTTGTAACCGTCTTTTGTTAAGATGTTGTGGTTTCCTGTAACAAAAGCTCCTCGTTCCTTACATAAATTTCCTCGACCCACAGTAGGACCCTGTTTAGCACCTTCGTAAGACAAGTAACGCCACCCCTGATTTCTATACGGAACCTCAACCCATCGCAGTATTTTCTTTGATTCTAGTGTCATTTCCTGTCTGTTAAAAGACATAACTTCTACGTCTAGCTTGTTTTTAACAATGTCTCCGATTGCGAGGGTTTCTCCGTTTGCTAACAAGACTTTTGCTGTACTGTGAAAGCAATCTCCGAACTTGTCCCACACCGTAGTACATAACAACGGCTTATCGGCTTCTAATGCTTTCTGAAACTGCCGTGTTGTGTTTTCCGGGGTATAACCTGGGTGATCTTCACTGAATCTGTGTGCTAAGATCTCACCTTCTTCTACTCGCGTAAATTGAGTTAATGCTGCGTACCACTCCGGGTAAGGAAGAGTCTCGGATCGGTCTTTACAGCTTCGCAACCAAGCACAGCCTTGCGGACAAAGTAACTTAGTTCCTCCGGGAATCTGCTTTGAAATTGGTGATTGCTTAAAGTCAAATTTCTTAACATCTGGAATTTTCTTACTCGCCTCTACGAGTGTGCCCACCTCGTTGCGCTGCTCGTGAGCTTGAAACACAATGTCGGACTGATTTGTGAAAGGCTCTCCGTTGTCATCTATAAAGGCTGTTTTACCAGCGAGAACTAATTCTTTCCCGTTCAGAGGGATTGCACACAGATTACCATAACCGCCTCCGCTCGAATCCTGAGCAGGAAATATGCGATCATAGCTAGTCGTTCGATCTCGGTGTGTGTTATACTCTGGAATACACGAACCCAACACTTTTCTTACAATTTTCGCAGGAACTTTTTTCTTAAAGAATACCCATAGATGTACGCCTTTACCACTTTGAGATTTCTCCATCCAAGAAATCAAGCCCAGTTTACTAGCAAATGCTTGCTTGACTTCCTTCGCGTCAGCTACAGGATCACCTTTTTCTTTACCATCAAAATCCACCGCTGCCCAGTTAACTGCGTCGTCTGTATCGAGAGGATACACACCAATCGAAATATCACCTGACAGATGCTCAGCGATGACGTCGCTAGTTAATTCACGATCCTTACCTGCCTCGTCTCTATGAGGAATAAAAAACTTGCTACCATCTGATTTCAGAATTTTCAAAGCGTACGAGTTACCTCGCCCCTGAAATAATTCTGTCATTACTTTAGTTAATTCTGTTTTTGTAGCCATTAACCTAAATACAACAATCCTTTCGACATCGTTTCTATTCGTCTCAACATCGGTACCCCGAAACCAGCAACTAACGTGGACTGAAATGACTGTTTTAGTGGAGAACAATTACCAGTAAAAATCGTTGGTAATCCTGAATTATATCGTTTACTAACAATAGTTGCCATCTGTTCCTTTACGCGACCAAACTTAGCGATCTGTGTTATGTCATCCATAATTAACACGGTATTACGAGTCAACCTCTTGTATTCAATAAAGTAATCGTCTGATTTTCCTAGACTCCTATAGTCTCTTAATTTATTTAAATCTTCGAGTGCGCTACACCAATACGTAGGGATGCCATCGTCTCTTAATCTATTTGCTATAGCTGCAGCTGCATGAGTTTTTCCGACCCCAGACGCACCAAAAAACGACGGAGCAATGCCTTGTCGCATATACTCAGAAGAATTTGTCATAAACTCCTGCACCACTGTCGCTATATCTCCCTTTAAATCTGAGATTTTAGCTGCACTGTATCTTCGCGGAATAACCAACTGATCTCGTTGTGTCATATTAATCCCTTATCCATACCCCCTTGTGCTGATTACGTTCCTCTTCTGTCGAAACATAGTACTCCGTCGGCGCAGACAAGCTCTTGTTGTAACAGTTTAGAGAAGAAAAATACTCGAAGTTGTATTTACATTCGTCCTTGATGAACTCTGATTCCTGTGCAAGATACCAATCTACATACTTTTTATGAGCCTCCCAATCGTCCTTCCCGATGACTCGTAATAGATGCGAATACTTCTTAGCCATCTGTCCAAAAAGAGCACCGTTGAAGACCTGATCTAATCGATGAAGTTGGTGTCTCTTAAAAGCCCAATACCAAATTACTGATACCTGTAAAGATGAATCGTACGGAAAATTCTCATCTAAAAACTCCAAGTCTGAAACCTTACATACTGTCTTTTTAGACAGCTTAGGAGGCTTATTTGAATTTTCTGGACAAATAGTACTTGATATACATAGACTGATATCAGATGCATTTGATATACACATACTTGTTATAGGTTCTATAGGACTATCCTTATTAGGGGATTCGGAATCTACAAGTCTTAATGTTTCCCCAGAGCGACGTAATTCTTCTTCAGAAAGTCTTAATGTTTCCCCAGAAAGACATAATTCGTTTTTAGACGGTGGTAAAATCTTCCAAATTAAGAAGTCTTTGTCGAAGTCTATAATTAAAAGATCATTATCTTCTAACTGTGTTTTGTCTTTCCAAAGTGTCGATCGATGTATCTGAAAAGTTCGACATAAGTCTCGGATAGTAACTGTTTCAGCTTTTGCCCCTTTTGCAAAAAGAAAGAAATATAACTGCCGAGTCCTATCCGAAATCCCGACTTCAAAGAGATTTAATATCTCATCTGGTTGAAGTTCTGCTCGTTTAAAATCTCCAATACTAATTCTAACTTCCTGTTCTAATCGTGCCATTTCCATTTCTACTCTTCCCGTTTAATGCTTAATTCGTTCGTGAATTTGTGTGGATATCTTTTCCGTAACTTAGCAATATTATGCTCTGCAATTTCTTCTAGTGAAACACCAAGAGCTAAGGACATCGCAGCTACATACCACAGAACATCTCCAGTCTCGTCTATTAATTTATCCCGATCTAACTGGTGACCGTGAAACAGCACTTTCTTGTAGTAATCTACAACTTCCCCTGCTTCTCCACTCATTCCCATCGCTGCGTGTAAAACTTGATCCTGCTCAGACTCGCTCTGATAAGATCTTTCACATGCATCACGATACCCTTGTAAAGTAGTAATGCTCGTCTCGTCCATTTTTGTTTCTCCAACCGCTCACAGAATGCCCTGATTTGACCTCAGTTGCGTTCCTGTGAGCTTTTCTCGGTTTAAGTGTGGTCTTACCCTTGGATTCCAGTTGGAATTGCGTACAGCCCTATTGGTTCCAAATGCTCGTTGTCTATTAAAAGCATAGGATCACTTTTAAAAGATATATATTCATTCAAGATGTGAATGTATTTTATAACGCCGGGCGAGTTAGCACCTATCGTATCTCCTGGTGTAGCATATTTCTCAGCGATTCGTGAAACAACCATTCTGTCCTCCAAGGTCAGATCGCCAGCAAAATGTGGAGCCGCCTTAAAATGATCAGGACATATCGTGTGTGCTTCTGCACGTAAAGATAAAGCGTCTATTTGTTTCACAACGTGTGCGTCTAGATTACTCTGTCTTAAGCCTAACGAATTATAAATTCGGTGATCCAGATCTCGTTGCAGATCTTGCATCACACTGGGCTTCCACGTGGAAGGTACATCAGAAGTGATTGCTTCGTGTGCATCGTGTAACAATAAATCAATTAAAAGGTACAACGTTCGTGGCGTACTAAAATTATGGGCTTTAGCAAATTGTAGTCCCAGGTCATGACAGACAAACAAGTGATGTAACACCGTCCAAAAACCCGAAACAGCGCCACCAAACCGCACTATTTTTCCGGTATGAATTGCTATATCGGTAATTGTTGGTGCAGTAAGATTATCTTTTAAAACCATCTGCCCTGTATGTGTTAACATAAAATCTCCTTAATCAACTTCTTCTAGTGATACTTTAACCTTAAGTCGTTCTCCAGGTTTAATGGTCCTTTGAAAAATCAGCTTAAAAACTGCCGCATCCATAACTGTGAACTCGTAATCCGACCACTCGTCGGGTCCTATATGTCTCCTAGAAAATAAGCCGGTTTTAGAATTAATTCTAGGAGGATGTTTACTGACCCAAATCATTACTTCGTTATCATACGTTGGTTTATTATCCCGAGTTATCCACACGTAATTCAGTTTCCTTTTTAATAGATTCCATTTCTTCGCGCACATGTTCCCTCCATTTCTCCTGACTCAACGTAAACGACGGAGATCTGTCGTCGAACTTTGGACACCTTGTTTCGTAGTCCATTAACGTTAAACAGCACCATACCACCGAGGCTAAATGGTGTTGACCGTCAGTCTGATCGTAGACTTCACCGTTTATCCATTTGAAGAAATGACTTAAACCTGCTCGAATAATTCGTCCGTAAGGCATTCCAAGCTGCATGTTTCTGTCACCGTATTTCTTGGCTCCCAAGGTATAAACCTTGATTACCTCGAAAAGGGGACCAACAGGCATCAAATCAAAACGAGGTTTACCTTCATCTAGTTTCATTGCGCCCGAGCTAGAAGCTGCTCCAGTTTCTTGCACTTTATCTAACTGTTCGAATACCTTTGAGCCCGTTTGAAGATTGTGCTCAGTTGTGCCTGTGTTTTGATGTTCTTGTCCCGTAACTGCTGTCAGAGCACGTACACTCTCGTTTAGATACTTTTGTCCGTCTATCATATTTTCTCCGCATCCTGTGTCAGTTTAAATGCTCTAGCAAAAACTAAATCAAAATCCAATTCTTCACTGGCATTTTTCTTTAGACACATCTTATATCGTTTTATTTCTTTGTTTATCTTTAAATCATATACCACAATGACCCCTAACCCGTGTCGAGTTAAGCCCCGCTTGTTGATATAATTTATAGTTATCTTGTGCCACCCGTTATCAAAGAGAGTGGATATTTGTTGCATAAGTACGTCTTCCCAGTTAGTATTACCACAGAAAAGAGTTTTTGTTCCCTTTATAATTTACAAGGTTCGGCCCAATCTAACGTGTTCATCGAGTATGTCATCAATCTATCGTTTATTTCCCACACCCAGCCGCCATAACCAGACTCTACTGGTCGCATAAACGGACTCAAGTGCTCCACTACGCTACGACCGACATGAACTTTTAACTGTTGGGATTGGGAAATAGATCTCAGTTTAACACACTCACTTTGGCCCGGTAAAACCCAAGCCAACTTCCCCACACTATCGTAAATGTTCAAGGAACTTATACCTACGTTTTTAATAAGAAGTGTATACGTTGAGGAATAATAATTGTCTGCTATTTCACTTGCTGCGTATCCACACGCTAAACCCGTGACGAATATTAATATAGGAATTAAATGCTTTAACTTACGCATGAGTCTCTCCAGTTTTAAAAATCACTTAGACATTTCTCACATAAGGGAGGATAAAACATAAATCTTTTGGTACATAACATATCATTACAAAGAGGACATCTGTTTGCAATGGGAATTCTAATGACTGGCATTGGAATTTTTACATTAGTTTTTGGAAACTTATCGGGTTCGTAATAGTTACTATGTACCGGCTCGTTCACGATAACCAACGATCCGTTTTTGATTCGTACTCGGCTATTAATATAAACAAGTCATCTGTCTTTAAAACTCGCTCAATCATGTCACGAGTTCCCCGACTAGTTTTGTAGTCTGTATAAAAAGCGTATACCTGGGTAGGATTAGCACAGTCCAACATCCGTTGATTACGAATAGGACCTGCTCCTCGTTTTTGTCTACCCCACCAAGCGGGCCAGTCGTCCACCATCATACATTTAGATAACGCATAATCACGCGCTATTGTGTCCGCTCCGCGACAAGTACCTTGAATCACTACTGTTCCTGCTGGCAACTCGTCTATAATACCGTGAATGATTTCTTTCTTAGTGAAATCCCTTGATCCGCAAAACAAGGCCCTATTCATCGTCTAGTGGCTTCCTTTTCTCTCTCCGTAGTTCTAATATCAGATCAATGACTAACCAAATAATTGCTGCCCAGAGTGTCCCTACGAACACTATCATAGGCCACTGCGATTGAGTCATGATAACCTCCAGTTGAGTTAGTCGGAGGTGTTTTCGCCCTCCTCGTCATCATCGTCATCATCATCATCATCGTGGGCGTTAGCCGCTCGTATTGCATTAGACTCACCCTCCAGCAATGTAGCTGTCAGTTGAGAATGAAACATCGATACTGCACCTAGAGTCTGCATGAATGTCAATTTCTCATTGATCATTTCATCAGAAACCATGTCTCGAATTTTCGTAGCTAATTGCACTGCCCCTTTTAAATAATCATCCACGGGTATTTCTGTACGGACTTCTTCCCCGTTCACGTCGACAATCCCCATTATAGTCTTACCTCCGATTTAACTCTTGTAAAAGTTGTAATAAAGTTTTTGGTTTAAGTAATGCTGCTGCAGTTGAAAATATCTTAATCGTGCCGTCAATTTTCGCGTTGTCCATTACCGATTGGGGTAAAGTTCCCCATTTATAATTATATCTCTTTAGATGCTTTAAGTCGTGAATTACTTCTTGTACCATAAAAAGAGCATCATAACGTTGTATATTAGTGCCGTCCCGCGCAACGACTTCGATATCTTGCACCATTTCTGCTATTTGTTGGTCAGTCAATACGTAATCAATTCCTACTTGACATCGTATAATTGGCATCGCGCTTTGAGGATCTTGTGCCGTAAAGCAAAAATCAGGAAATCCTGTCGGTGTTTGTGTCGGGCTCGTGAGTAATAACGTGACCAGTAACCACTTGATCATAATAGCACCTCCTATATTTAAGTCCCTTCTATAGGCTGAGTATTAATGAGTTCCCGTAATGCTTGTCTAAATGCTTCTGCGATCTGTGTCTCTTTAGATCTTTTTGGAATCGTCGCTTTATTTAAATTCTGAATCCCTGCGTGTATAATTAAACACAGCTTTGACGCTTGCTTGGTTGTAATTCTATTAACATCGAGTAATGCTTTTTCAGGCAGGCTTGTCATAATGACTTACTGGCCCGTTCAAGTCGCTTTTCATACCTTCATAAGGTCTGCTTACAACGGCGTAAAATTCTAATAAAGCACCAATTAGAACGCCCTGAATCTGATTTAAATGTGTATATCTTAATCTCACATCTGCGCCCGCTATATCTAAATAGTCATGACATAAACGAGTTACCGCATAATTGAGTTCTCCTTCGTGAGTAACGTTATGTGAACGTACTAATCCGTCTATCGCATCGTTAATCGGTATTCTAGCTTCAGGTTCAATATAAGGCATGATTATCCTTTAGAGTTTATTCCGAACACTATTTTACAGTGTGGACACTTAAAAGTCATACCATCTCCGTAATCCGGATCGTCTTCATCAGTGACTACTTTAGCGTCGATATGAATTCCCGCATCAGCTTTACCCGGCTCCCAAATATCCTTGGCCGTACATTTAAAAATTGTAATGTCTTTTCCTGTTAAATCTAACATATTATCTTCTCCCACTTAGTATACCATAAAAAGAGTTTTTAGTTCCCTATATTACCTGAGTATCGTTTTTCATTACATTTCCTTTTTACTGATTGCGGTCAAAATACCACCACATGATTTCTCTGTTGACTAGAGTATATTTACCCCTACCATAGATTACGACTTTTACAATAGCTAGATCCCCTCGTAATAATCCATGTATGTCTATTAACGACGGGAGTGCTACTTCTTCTCCAGTGACATGTGTATGTGCATTACCGAGATACCACGGTGAATTTCGACAATCAAACATAGCATGTACAGAATCTCGTTCGATGTATAGAAGCGGTGCCTCGGCCTCCATAATTGATAACGAGCCTTCTTCAGCGTTAAACCGGCCATATAAACAAAGAGCCGATTCTAATCTTAGTGCTACCGATTCATCCCACAACTTGTCCATTTTGTTCAGAACTCCACTGAACCAATTGAACGTCTTCATAGTTCTGGTATCGGGAACAACACGAACTGGCCACGCTTGGAGTACAGAATCGACAATTAAGGGATTCTGTTGCCCGCTCACCGAAGTAGCAATCAATAATCCGAGAATACCTAGTAATTTATTCATAAGAGGTGTTGTGGAAAGGAGTCATATCTCGGTCTTTATCTCCTCTCAGCGCGTGGAAACCAACCTTCGAAAAGGTGCCCCGAGACGCCCGTATGATTTATAGAACGAATCAGATTCGAACTGATGTCTTCCTGGTTCCAAACCAGACACTTTAGCCGCTAAGTTACCGCTCTACGGCATTGAATGCCCAATTCAACGCCTTACTGCACGTATATTTAAGTCCCTTTGATGGCGCAATAGGTATATCCCTTGTGTTCAAAGTAATCTAAAATCTTGTCTATATTTTGGCCCAACGTCCAACTAAGTATGGGCGCAGCTTTAACAACTATTCCACGTTTATCTGCAAATATTGCAGCGTTATAATGCGGAGCATCTATGCTGTATAACAAATTAACGTTCCGCGTAAGGTTCTAATATTTTTTCTATTTTAGTTAAAAGCCTGTATGCTTGATCCCAAAG
>SDBT01011731.1_pt1 | contig 14085 bp, 13 predicted proteins | sample 2277101 | NCBI WGS metagenome assembly SDBT01 (sample SAMN10404973, study PRJNA504765) | marine sediment metagenome | isolation source: marine sediment core GS10_PC15, 103 cmbsf | place: Arctic Ocean: Southern Knipovich Ridge | collected 2010 | reverse complement strand
ATATCGCGAGCTTAATAATATCACGGGCCTGTTGGGTACAGCGGTTAATGTGCAGGCGATGGTGTTCGGGAATATGGGCGATGACTGCGGGACGGGCGTGTGCTTTACGCGAAATCCGAGCACGGGCAAGAAGGAGTTCTACGGCGAGTTTCTGATGAATGCCCAGGGTGAGGACGTCGTCGCCGGTATCAGAACCCCCCTGCCGCTCAAGAAACTCAATAAAATCATGCCCAAGGCGTACAAGAAATTAACCGATCTGATGACGAAGCTGGAGAAGCATTACAAGGACATGCAGGATATGGAGTTCACGATTCAGGAGAAGAAACTCTATATCCTCCAGACCAGGACCGGCAAACGGACCGCTGCGGCTGCTGTTAAGATTGCGGTCGATATGCTTGCGGAAAAGCTTATTACCCAAAAGGAGGCGGTCGGTCGTGTGGAGCCGGAGCAACTCGATATGCTCCTGCACCCGTCGTTTGACCCCAAGGCAGCGCGAAATGTTATCGCGACCGGTCTGCCGGCTTCGCCGGGTGCGGCTGTCGGGCAGGTGGTGTTTACCGCCGACGATGCGGAGGCGTGGCGCGACAAGGGTAAAAAGGTTATCCTCGTTCGCATCGAGACCAGCCCGGAAGATATCGGCGGCATGGATGCAGCGGAAGGTATTTTGACGGCGCGGGGCGGAATGACCAGCCATGCCGCCGTTGTCGCCCGCGGAATGGGTAAGTGCTGTGTTGCAGGTGTGGGCGACATCAGTATCAACTATAAGACCAAAAAGTTCACAGCGGACAAAACCACAGTGAAGGAAGGCGACTGGATAAGCCTTGATGGTTCCGCCGGCCAGGTTATTCTTGGCCAGGTTCCGACTGTGAGAACGAAAATGAGCGGCGACTTCGGCAAGTTCATGGCCATCTGCGATAAGATTCGCAAGTTAGGCGTTCGCACCAATGCAGATACTCCCGGCGACTCCAAAAGGGCAAGAGATTTTGGTGCAGAAGGCATCGGACTTTGCCGAACGGAGCACATGTTCTTCGAGGGCGACAGGATATGGGCGGTGCGTGAGATGATTTTGGCCGCCGAGGACTATGACGTTATGTTGGAGAAACTGTTCGTCGCTGAGACCGAGAGCCAAAAGAGGCAAATCAGAAAAGATTACGCCGTTGTTAAGAAGCAGTTCGAAGGAGCGCTTAAGAAGCTCCTGCCGTATCAGCGGAAAGACTTCATCGGCATCTTTAAGGCGATGGCTGGGCTGCCCGTTACAATTCGGCTGCTTGATCCGCCGTTGCATGAGTTTTTGCCGCAGGAGCCAAAGGCCCAGGCCGAGATGGCAAAACGGCTCAAAGTAAGTACCGCCCGCGTTAAAGAAGAGGTCGAAAAGCTGCATGAGTTCAATCCGATGTTAGGCCATCGCGGGTGCAGGTTGGCTGTTACGTATCCGGCTATCTACCGCATGCAGGCACGAGCAATTATCGAGGCGGCCATTCAGGTCAAGAGGCAGCGTCTGATTGTGCTGCCGGAGATTATGATTCCGCTGATTGGCTCGGTTGAGGAATTGAAATTCGTGAAAGTCGAAATATTAGATGAGATTGAGCAGGTCTTCAAGGAGAAAAAGACCCGTATCAAGTTCTTGACCGGCACGATGATTGAAGTGCCCAGGGCGGCGCTTACGGCCGATGAGATTGCCGCCGAGGCCGAGTTCTTCAGCTTCGGGACAAATGACCTGACGCAGATGACGATGGGCTTTTCGCGTGATGATGCGGGCAAGTTCTTAGGTGAGTATGTGGAGCACGGTATCTATGCAACAGACCCCTTCCAGTCGCTTGACCAAACAGGTGTGGGCAAACTCGTCAGTATCGGGATTGACCTTGGCAGGATGACCCACACCAAGCTTAAGATCGGTATCTGCGGCGAGCACGGCGGTGACCCTGCCAGCATAGATTTTTGCCACAGGGCAGGCATGGATTATGTATCGTGTTCGCCGTTCAGGGTGCCGATTGCAAGATTAGCCGCCGCCCAGGCAGCAATAAGAAACGCATAAGCGCTTTTGACATAAGCTGTATTTCAGGTACAATAAAAGGTGCGTTGGTTCCGAGCCACGCACCTTTTTTATTTTTTGCTAAAAAGTAGAAGCAATGGATGATCCAAAGTCCAGTAAGAAACGCGTAAGCAAGCTGGCGATAGCTTCAGTTATTTGGTTAATATTAACATTTGTCTGTGCATGGATTGCATCACTATTGGAGGGTGGGGGAAGACGTGAAATTGGATTCTTTTTTTGGGCCTCGGCTGTAATTATTTTCTTGATTGCCTTAGTAACAAGTATCACAGCGCTCATTGCAATCAAGCGTAGTAATAGAGTGTTGAAAGGCAAGGCTTATGCTGTGGGGGTGTTAATAATATCTGTAATTATGTTGCTCTTACCTATGGAAGGTAGAGTTAAGAGACTACCTCCTGAAATGCTATGTAGGACTAATCTTAATATGCTTGGTACAGCCATGATGTTCTATGCGCAAGATTACAAAGACTGGCCAACGTCAGCAAGGTGGTGTGATTTGCTAATTGAGAAAGCCGATGTAGATCCAAAGAATTTTCAATGCCGTGAAGATGAAAACGGGACAAGTAGCTATGCAATGAATAAGTATGCAGCGGATTTAGGAATTGTGATAACACGGGATATGGTTTTGGTGTTTGAGAGTAAGCCGGGCTGGAATCAGGTTGGTAGTCCGGAGTTATTGAATACCCAGAATCATGAAGGAGATGGTTGCACTATTTTGTTTGGTGATGGGCATGTGGAATTTGTGAAGACTGAAGAACTTGAAAACCTGAACTGGGGAAGAGAATGATGCTCAGAGTCGGTGTAGTCGGTATGGGTTTTATCGGGCAGGTTCATGCCAAGGCCTATCAGGTAGCTGAAGGGGCAACCTTAGCTGCGGTATGCGATTCTGATGAAGCTAAACTTAAGCCGGCGAGCAAAGCGGCGGGTGATATTGCCGGATTAGGCAAGCCATTGGACCTTAGCGGCGTCCAGCTTTATACCGATTTTGACAGGATGGTAAGCGAGGCGAGTCTCGATGCGGTCTCTATTGCCCTACCGACGCCGATGCACGCCGAGTTTACGATAAAGGCACTGGATGCGGGATTGGGCGTATTGTGCGAGAAGCCGATGGCGCAAAACGCGGGCCAGTGCCAGGAGATGATTGCAGCGGCAAACAGGACAGGCAAGATTTTGCAGGTTGCTCATTGCACGAGATTCTGGCCCCAGTACGCAAAGACCAAGGAGATAATAGAATCAGGCAAATACGGCAAGGTGAAAGCGGCGACTTTTCGCAGGGTTGGTGCGATGCCCGGCTGGTCGGTGGATAATTGGCTGATGGACAGCTCCCAAAGTGGCGGGGCATTGGTGGATTTGCATATACATGACTCCGACTATGTACAATACGTTTTTGGGATGCCGAAAGCGGTTTACACGCGCGCAATTAGTGGGCCGGGCGGCAAGTTCGATCATGTGATTACACAATATAACTATGATGATATGATTGTCGCGGCGGAGGGAAGCTGGCTCATGGCACCGGGCTTCGGATTTGAGATGAGCTTTTGCATTACTCTCGAAAAGGCGACCATCGTCTTTGACAATACGCGGGAGCCGACTTTTGCGGTCTATCCTGTCGATGGAGATGTATTCAGTCCCGAAGTCGAGCCGGGGGACGGCTGGGGGTTGCAGATTGTGCACTTCGTAAAGGCGGTAAGTGGACAAAAAGTGCCCCAAATAACAACACCAGCCGATTCGCTCAATTCACTTAAGCTCGTCTTAGCTGAACAGCAATCGGCAGAGAGTGGAAAGGTAGTGGCAATAGAATGATTAAATGCGGCGATTGGCCGATAGCGGTTTGCACGTGGTCATTAGGAAATGATCTTGATAAGCTCGGCGCTCTAAAGCAGCAAACCGGGGTCAATCATATTCACCTTGCTGTCTCGCCGGCTCTCGGTGCAAATGGCAAGGGCTATATTGAGCGGGTCAGGGAAGAGGGGTGGAGCATTACAGCAACGATGATTGACTTTGCACAGGAGGATTATTCTACGCTGGAGTCGATAAAGCTTACAGGCGGAATCGTGCCGGATGAATACTGGCAGGTGAACCGGGACAGGGTCTTCGAGGCCGTCGATATGACCGCTCGGCTCGGTGCGAAATATCTTACGCTGCATTTTGGGTTTATCGATATGGCCGATGCCGATTCTGCTGCAAAGATGGCTGGCAGGGTAAAGGTGTTGGCTGATGCGGCGGCAAAAAAAAACGTGCAACTCTTAATGGAGACAGGTCAGGAAACGGCGAACGAATTGCGCAGGTTTCTGGAAGAATTAAATCATCCGGCGCTGGGCGTCAACTTCGACCCTGCTAATATGATTCTTTATGACAAGGGCGACCCGATTGAAGCTGTTGGGACTTTAGGCGGCTGGATAAAGCACGTTCACATAAAAGATGCGATTCGGACACAAACGCCGGGCCAGTGGGGACAGGAAGTGGTCTGGACCACAGGCGAGGTTGGCGGCGCCGAATTTTTGAAAGCTTTAGAGAAAACAGGTTTTTCAGGAGCGTTGGCAATAGAACGCGAGGCGGGAGATGACCGCTTGGGCGACATAAAAGGCGCTATCGAGGTACTGGGCGGGAATAAAAAATAGTTGCAATTTCAAGAAATATCTGGTAAGCTGCTGAGTCGTCATATATGGCCGAACCTGCAAAAGTTTTCTCTCGGACATTCGTTTAGTTTAGAGGATAACAAGATGAAAGGAAAGCACAACAAACTGGATCGTAGGAATTTTTTAAAGGGCATGGGTGTTGCGGGATTAGGCTCCGTTATATCCGGATCAGGTTGCTCGGAAAGTGCACAAGAAGTCGCAGCAACCAAATTCGCACAGGTGCCGAGGCGGACATTAGGCAGGACGGGCGAGAAGATCCCGTGCGTAGGTCTTGGCACAGTGTTTGACATGACAAATAAGCAGCACGTTTTGGAAGGTTCGCTTGAGTATGGGATGGATTTCTGGGATACAGCCACCAACTATGGTGATACAAAGAGCCAGCTTGGTATTGGCCAGTATATCGCCGAACATCCGGACGTACGAAAAAGACTGTTTCTGATAAGCAAGCCTATCGATCTGGAAACGCCGCTTCCGGTTGTTGCCGATTTCGATAAGGACCTGGCCGAGTCGATGGAGCGACTGCACACCGACTATTTTGATGCATACTGCGCCGTACATGGCCTGTCAAACCCTACGCAACTAACCGATGAGCTGAAGAGGTGGGCCGAAAAGCGCAAGAAGAAAGGCCTGTTCAAGTATTTCGGGTACAGCGCTCATGAGAACATGGCCCAGGGTCTTTTGGCGGCGGCGAAGTGCGGGTGGGTCGACATAGCGCTCGTTGCTTACAATTTCCAGTTGATGCAGGATGACGAATACCAGCGGGCAATCGACGCAGCGTATAAGGCCGGTATCGGGCTTATCGCAATCAAGACGCAGAGAAAGGTTACGATTGAACCGATGCCTATCGAGTCGGAGGCAGACAGAAGGTTGACTGACCATTTTTTAGCTAAGGGTTTCACCGCAGGGCAGGCAAAGCTCAAGGTCGTTTTGGAAGATGAAAGGTTCACCTCTGCTGCAGTCGGCATTGATGACGTTGGTGTTTTGACCGCAAATGTTGCAGCGGCGGTTGATAAGACCAAACTAAGTAAAGATGACAGAACAGCCTTGGCCGAATACGCCCGGGCGACGTGCAACGGATATTGCACAGGATGCGGGCATATCTGCAGGTCGGCAGTACCCGAGATGCCGCACGTCTGCAGTATTATGCGGTACATGATGTATTACAACAGCTACGGCCATCGCGACAGGGCACGGGAGCATTTTGCCCGAATCCCGCAGAACATGCGGAACAGGCTGCTCAAGGTCGATTACACCCTTGCGGAGGCCCGGTGCCCGCAGCGGCTGCCGATAAGCAAAATAGTCGCCGACGCAGCCAGTAAGCTGGCTTAGCCAAAAACCGCCAGGCCAATTTAAGAGGTAGAAAGGAATTTGATATGTCAGTTGAAGGCAAAAGACTCTCGCGGCGAACTTTCGTGAAATCTTCTATGTTGGGTGCTGCTGCTTTGGCATCCGGCTGTGCATTGGAATCTTCTGCAGGTACGGCTAAGATTAGTACGGGAAGGTTGCGACTTGGCGGATGGATCTTCGAAGAATATGACGGGCCGGATGAGTGGATCAGGATACTGAAAAAACTTGGATACAACGCCGCCTATTGTCCGGTAGAAGCGGACGAGGACGAGGATGTTATCAGGGCTTATGAAAACGCTGCCGAGAAGGCCGACATTATTATTGCTGAAGTGGGTGTTTGGAACAATCCCCTTGACCCCGATGACAAGAAGCGCAGGTCGGCATTTGAATACTGCTGCAAACAGTTGGACCTTGCGGACCGTATCGGCGCCAAATGTTGCGTAAACGTCTGCGGAAAGCGGGGCGAAGGTGTTATCAATCTGACCGATGAGACGTTCGATATGATCGTTGAAGTAGTCCAGGCCATAATTGACAAAGTGAAGCCGAAACGATCATACTATGCACTCGAGACCCTCCCCAAGAGATTCCCGGATTCGATAGACAGTTACGTGAGCTTAATAAAGGCCATTGACCGCAAAGGATATGCCGCCCATCTTGACCCGGTGAATCTTATAAACACCCCGCGCAGGTATTATTCAAACGGCGACCTTATCCGCGAATGCTTCGCGAAGCTCGGCCCATACATCAAGAGTTGCCACGCCAAGGATATCCAGATGCTGCCGGGCTTTCCCGTTAATCTTCAGGAATGCCAGCCGGGATTAGGTGAATTAGACTATGCCACTTACTTAAAAGAAGCGAGCAAGTTGTCCCCGTCACCGCCGCTTATGCTCGAACACCTGGAAGAACCCGAAGAATATCGCGATGCGGCCAAATATATTCGTTCGGTCGCAAAAAAAACAGGGTTATTGTTTGCTTAGACCCCTACGCACACTTTGCTCTGAAGTGTGATATTTCTGATACTGAGCGCAAAACCAGAACGGAAAATGCGACAGAGGTGCTCCCTGCGACAAATTTGTCTTCTTATCCCCTGACCGCAAACTACTCCAAGCTTGCAGAACGGGCACATTGCAATTACAATTAAAGGTGTGTCGGCCTTGGCCGATGCATCTTTTAAGTCAGGAGACCGGTTGTGATTTCTTTTGTGGCATTGTGCTTGTTGTTGGGGGCGGGCCATGTTCTAAGGTCGCGGATTAAGCTGCTCGGCAGGCTGTATCTGCCCAGTTGCGTTGTCGGCGGGCTTTTGGGGCTTATTATAATCCAACTGTTCTCGTCACTCGATGGTATCGACATCACGTATCATCGGATAAACGTTACATTTACCGCATGGTCGGGTCCGTGGGACAAGTTGCCGAGCTTCCTTATTAACGTTGTGTTTGCGTGCCTGTTCCTTGGCGTTAAGCTGCCAAAGTTCTCTATCCTTTGCAAAAGAGCAGGGCCACAATTGGCCTACGGCCAAATCGTTGCGTGGGGCCAGTATGTGGTTGGGCTGGGGCTGTGGGTTTTCGCTCTTAGCTGGATGTTCGCAGAGCTACCCGCGATGTTTGCGGGCATTCTGCCGGTGGGGTTCGAAGGGGGACACGGCACGGCCGCGGGTCTTGCGGAAACATTTGCGCAACATAACTGGCCCGCCGGGAAAGATTTTGCCCTTGCAAGTGCAACCTTTGGAATCACGTCGGCAATAATCGTCGGCATGATATTGATCAACTGGGCTATTCGTAACGGCTTTTGCAAAACTGTTAAGGGTCGGACCAAAGACGGGCCGGATGACCTGACCGGAGTGATTGCACCGAAGCGAAGACCCATCGCCGGCAGAATTACCGTGAGCAGCGACGTTATTGAATCTCTCAGCCTGCACATTGTAATAGTAGGCGTGGCCATGGGATTGGGTTATTTAGCCAAACAGGGGTTGATTAGTATCGAAAACCACGTTGGTTACCTTGCTGAGCACAAGTTCCTCAGCAGTTTCCCGCTTTTTCCGCTGTGCATGTTAGGCGGGTTGGTAGTTCAGATTATTGAGCAGCGTTTCGATAAAAACCGGCTTATCGATTCAGGTCTTATCCGCCGGATACAAAACAGCTCCCTTGATTTTTTAGTGGTTGCAGCCATTGCAACTATCAAACTCAATTTGATATTGGCAGGTCTGGTACCTCTGCTATTGTTGGTCGCCGCCGGTATCGCATGGAATGTCTTTTGCGTTATGTGGCTTGCCCGCCGGGTGCTGCCGGACGCCTGGTTTGAGCGGGCAATCGCTGAAATGGGGCAATCGATGGGTGTAACAGCTACGGGGCTTTTGCTTTTGCGGGTGGTTGACCCGGACTACGAGACACCGGCTGCCGATGCCTTTGCATGTAAACAGCTTGCGCATGAGCCGTTTATGGGCGGCGGATTGTGGACGGGGGCGGCTATCCCGCTTATTGCCGTTTACGGAGCACCGGTTGTATTGCTGATATCCACAGTAGCGTTGACATTTTGGTTTGTGGTGGTCTTTCGGACCCGCATCTTTCGAGCGAGAGGATAGGTGGATATTTGGAACCATTGACATCGGTCCGGCGTACGGTAAAATGTCCTGAATCCGGTGGGATATTTATCCGGGTGCAAATTTCGTGGTGGAAGTAGCTCAGTTGGTTAGAGCACCAGATTGTGGATCTGGGGGTCGCGGGTTCGAATCCCGTCTTCCACCCTTCATTGTCGAACGCCGAAGCATCACCCGCCTTGAAGCGTTCGACTAACAACTCGTCGCCCATAACATCGTTGTGCGCCGGCTGAGCCGCCGATTTTTCATCATTTTCGGCCATAGCCACTATATTAGACCAGCCAGACGCAAAAGACTTACAAAAATCTCGAAAAAATAGAAAAATATACTGTGTGGCCGGGAAAAATTTTAAAAAAAATGAAAATTGATAGTTTTTTCCTTGTAAATGTCCGTCCGGTTTGATAAAGTTTTAATTGGAGTAGAGAGATATATTTGCTTTTGCAATTTTCTCTGTCTGTGCCCGGAAACTGGGTTGGATGGGTTTTCCTATCCAGCCCGGTTACCTGGCACTTTTTTTATGGCCCCACAAAATGTTCCCGACATATCCTTTACCCGTCGGTCGGACTTGTTTGGCATCAACCATCCTTTGCAATCCGAGTTGCCTTCTGCCTGTGAAATCCGCCCCGGTCTTGCTATAATAAGTCCGTTGTATAGAACAAAGTCTGGGTCGATAGGAATGGGAATGATTTACAATGAATACGGCAGGACGGGCGCAAAGGTAAGCGCTGTTGGATTCGGCGGGATGAGATTCGATGAGTCCAAGTCAGACGCCCAGAACGCGGAGCTGCTTTTATACGCCCACAGCAAGGGGATAAACTATTTCGACACTGCTCCGGACTACTGCAAAGACCACAGCGAGGACATCTTCGGTATCGCCTTGAAGCAGATGGCTGATGTTCGTGACCAAATCTATGTCTCCACAAAAGGGATGCCGACAAGCATTGATACCGCAGACAAGGCCCGCAAAGCGGTGGAAAAATCGCTGAAGCGACTGAAGGTGGACAAAATTGATTTTTATCACGTCTGGTGCATACGCAGAATGGACCAGTACGAATCAGCAATGAAAAAGGGTGGGCAATACGAAGGCCTGCTCAAGTGCAAAGAAGAGGGCTTGATCGATAATATTGTTATATCAACGCACCTTCAGGGTGACCAGATTTGTAAAATCATCGAGAAGAAGGAGTTCGAAGGTGTTTTGTTAGGCGTGAACATCCTTAACTTTCTTTACCGCTGGCAAGGCGTACAGGCGGCTTTTAACGCGGGCCTCGGTGTTGTCGCGATGAATCCCCTTGCGGGTGGAGTAGTACCGCAGCACGAAAAGGAACTAACATTTCTCGCATCAGGCAATGAGACGCCTACGGAGGCGGCCATTCGGTTCTGCGTAAGCTGCCCCCAGATTACCATTGCCCTGGTCGGCTTTACTACAAAAGAGCACATAGATACGGCTTGTCGAGTGGCCGACAATTGCAGGCCCTTTACCGCCAGTGACATCGACCGCGCAAAAGAACACCTCTCCCGGAACATGGACTCCCTGTGCACGGGTTGTGGATACTGCATGAATAATCTGTGTCCGAAGGACATCCCCATCGCAAACTATATGCAATCTTATAATGCAAAACTGCTGCAACACAAAAACGACAAAGAGATGACAGAGCAAATGATATTTCAGCACGAGTGGGGCTATTTGGCCGACCGCCAGGCAGACGCGGCCGATTGTACCCAATGCGGCGAATGTGAGCAGGTTTGTACACAGCACCTGGATATAACCGACCGGCTCGCTGAAATAGCCGAATGGGAAAGCGCGTTAAAAGGCGATTGAGAATTCGTCGTATCCGGCGTTTGGTGAAGCGTCTTCGATTTTGGTGTCTCTGATATACCCGGCAAAGCTCTCGTTGATATCACGGAGGCAGTAGGCCAGGTCATTGGCGCGGCCCTGCACGAACATCTCGACCGTTCCGTTCGGCAGATTCCGCACAAAGCCTGCCAGTTCATACCGCTGTGCTATTCGCCGCGCGGTGAACCTGAACCCGACACCCTGTACCCTGCCGGAAAAGATTATGTGCTTAGCAATATCGGCCATATCCAAATATCGTAAATATGAACGTGCAGAAATTCAAATTAAAAACGAAATTGGCAGCACAAAAACCATGCAAACTGTCGTATAGTGCATTATAATCGCGAATAGCGAAAAACGGCCTGTTATGGCAATAAACGGCGAAAAAGATGGCAAAGAAATCGAAAAGACAGATTGAACGGGACGAGCAGATTTACCAGATTAGCACGATGGTGGCCGGCGACTTCGAGTTGCAGGAGGTATTAGACCGGCTCGCCGCCGCCGCGGTGAAAATCACCAGGACTAAGAACTGCTCAATCCGCCTGTTGGATGATGAAGCCGGCGAGCTGAATATGCGGAGCACGTTTGCACTGAGCGCCGAATACCGCAACAAGGGTCCTGTTTCAATAGATGATCCGGTGATTAAGGGTGCATTCGAGGGCAAGGCGATGGTACTGGACGATATCCGCGTCGATTCGAGGGTGAAGTACCCACAAGCGGCTATCAAGGAAGGGCTTATTAGTCAGCTCACCGTTGCCATGACCTTCAGGAACAAGCCGATAGGTGTGCTGCGTCTTTACAGCCCCCAGCCCAAGCGGTTCGACGAAGATGCCATTGCGATTGCCCGTCTTGTCGCAGGCCAGTGCGCGATAGCCATCACTAACGCCAAGCTTTATTCACAGGCCCTGGAAGGCGCCCGCATGGCCGAGCAGATGCGGCTCGGCGCAGTAATACAAAGGCGGATGGTTCCCGAAAAGGCGCCGTGCGTGTGCGGTCTGGACATCGCCGCTATCTATCAACCCTGTTTTCAAATCGGGGGCGATCTCTACGACTTTATCCAAATTGACGACCACACGATTGGTATCGCAATAGCCGACGTAATTGGAAAAGGTATCCCAGCCGCGATAATGATGAGCATGTTCAGAGGAACCATACGTGCCTACGCCGACGGCGGACACGACCGGCATACGTTTGGAGATATTATCCAGAAGCTGAACAAAGTAGCCTTGAGAGAATGCAGAGACGGTGAATTCATCACGATGTTCATGTGCCATATAGACGTTGAGGCCATGAAAATGACCTACTGCAATTGCGGTCACGAGCCGGCCCTGCACATCAGGGGCGACAAGATTACTGAACTGGACAGCGGCGGGTTGGTTTTGGGCATCATGGAAGACGCTGGATATAAAACCGAAACCGTAGCTCTCGAAGACGGGGATACTATACTGCTATATACCGACGGGCTTATCGATGCGATGAACTTTGACAATGAGCTTTGGGGCAAGGAAAGAATGCTCGAAGCGGTCAAGCAATGCCAAGACTGCCCAGCCGACCAACTTGTGCGAAACATACTTGGATACAGAAGAAGATTTGTCGGCCTGACCAGGCAGATCGACGACACCAGTATCGTCACCGTTAAGCTTGATGTAAATGCTAACGAATCTGACCGATAAAAAGGATTGCGACCGAGAATGGCTGATTTAGTCATAACCATTGATGGGCCGGCGGGGGTTGGAAAGAGTACGGTTGCGCAAATGCTCGCGGAGCGGTTGGGGATAGCTTTTCTCGATACCGGCGCAATGTACAGGGCGGTAACTTTAGCCGCGATGCAAAAGAAAGCGGATTTGGCAGATAAGAACCAGTTGCTCGATATCCTTCGACAAACCGATTTGCAGTTTAGTATCGCACAAGGCCGGATGAAAGTAAGCGCCGATGGCATTGACGTGACAGAAGAGATTCGCGACCGGCGTGTTACCGCAAATGTTCGCCACGTTGCCGAAGCCGGCGAGCTTCGCCATGAACTGGTGCAAATGCAAAGAAACTTCGCCCAAGAGCATAAAAGACTCGTTACAGAAGGCAGAGACCAGGGCACGGTTGCTTTTGGGGATGCTGATTTCAAGTTTTTTCTGACGGCAGATTTGGCGGAACGGGCCCGGCGGCGGCAAAGCCAACTCGCCCAGGACGGCGAAGAGATGGATACTGAAAAAATCCAGACCGAAATCGCCAGGCGGGATGCCTCGGACCAAAACCGAACCGTCGGTCCGTTGACACCAGCTGATGATGCCATTATTATTGACACGACCTACATGGATGCCAAAGGTGTTGTTGAAAAAATGTTAGAATATGTAGAAGGCAAATGATTAAAGAATGGGCGCTATGCTTGTGGTATCACATTGCACGAATTACATGTGCAATTGTAATCTGTTTGCCTTATCGGGTCCGCATTTACGGACGTAAGAACATCCCCAAAACCGGTCCGGTGCTTGTGCTGAGCAACCACCAGAGTTTTTTTGACCCGATATTCAGCCAGGCAATGATAGGACGAAAGTTTCTGTTCTTGGCCCGTGATACACTGTTTAAGAACAGGTTCTTCGGGGCGCTGCTTCGCTCGATAAGCGTAATTCCTATCAAACGAGGCCAATCTGACATAGCTACGATTAAGAAGGTCATCGGTGAACTTAAACGTGGTCGGTCGGTGTTCCTTTATCCTGAAGGCACCCGCACATCCGACGGCAAGATCGCTGATATGAAGCCGGGCGTTGCGATGTTAAGCCGCAGGAGCGGGGCAAAAGTCGTGCCCTCAGTAATTGATGGTGCGTTCGAATGTTGGCCGCGACACAAGAAGTTTCCTTCACTCGGTAAAATATCGGTCTGCTACGGTGAGCCAATAACATCAGAAAAGGTGAAGGAACTGGGTGATGAAGGATTTGCTGCTCTGTTAACCGCCCAACTGCGGAAAATGCAAAACGAGCTAAGAATAAAGTCAGGCAAGCAGCCTTTAGATTATTCCCAGACCACTGAAGCCCAAGTGAGAAAGGTATTGTAAAATGGAGGTCTTGGTTGCAGATAAGTGCGGTTTTTGTCTTGGTGTCAATAGCGCCATAGAATTAGCCAAAAAGACATTGACCGAGCAGAGCAACGTTTACAGCCTTGGGCCTCTAATACACAATCAGGACGTAGTTGAGGAACTGGCGCAAAGCGGACTTAAACCCATGGCCGCCGCGACAGGATTCACAGTGACCCAGATTGTGATCGCGGGAGTCGTCGTTGCAGTTGTGGCGGGTGTGGCGATAGCCGTTTCCGATGACGGGAGCAGCGGTGGATATGTGAGCCCGTAACCGGCTCAGTATGCCACCGGGAGCATAAAGCATTGGTTCAAGTCGATATGCTCCCGTGTTGAAGTAGTCTCAAACCGCATGAGGCCGTCTCCGGCGGCCCGTGAGAAAACCAGGCGCATTGGCGATAAGCTTTTGCCGGGCATTGGCCAGACGGCGACGGACCACGGTACGGTTCGCTTTGGGCTTGGCCGTCCGCTTTCGCTTGGGCGACGTGCGTGCTCGGCCGCCGGTTGTCTTGCGCCCCGACGGTCGGCTCCGGCCCGAAAGGTGGCGGCCTGCCGTCG
>SDBT01011730.1_pt1 | contig 14086 bp, 12 predicted proteins | sample 2277101 | NCBI WGS metagenome assembly SDBT01 (sample SAMN10404973, study PRJNA504765) | marine sediment metagenome | isolation source: marine sediment core GS10_PC15, 103 cmbsf | place: Arctic Ocean: Southern Knipovich Ridge | collected 2010 | reverse complement strand
CTGCCTGCCTTAACTTCGATACAATCTGCTCAGGCGTAAACCTCTTCATGAAAGTCTCCTTCGATCAAATGATCGTCAAAAACTCTCACTAAACTTGGATCAGTTTGCGGGGAGCAGGTCAGTCGCCCTGGCGAATGAACAGTCGGCCGCAGAAGGCGTGATCAACGTACGCTCTGCCGGCAATGAAGGGTCAAATGCCAATGCCAAGCAACTTCAGGCCAGCCGGCACTCGCTGACCGTCGCGGCCATGGCCGCCGATGGCAAGTACGCCTACTACTCCAATTTTGGCGCGAGCGTGTTCGTAACTGCTCCCTCGTCCGCCAATACCAGCTACCCGCGCATAACCACCACCGACCGGACGGGGCCGCTGGGCTACAGCGACGGTCAGAACCCCACCTTCCCCGATCCAGACTATACACCCTCCTTTGGCGGCACTAGCGCTTCTGCAGCCATAGTCAGCGGCGGGGTGGCCGAGATTTTGCAAGTCAATCCCGACCTGGATATTCGCGGCATCAAGCACATCCTGGCCCGGACGTCCCGCAAGATCGACCCGAATAATCCGGAGTGGACCACCAACGCGGCGGGGTTCGATTTCAACCCGAATTATGGCTTCGGCCTCATCGATGTCGATGCCGCCTGCAGGCTTGCCGAGACGTTCACTCAGCCCGAAGAGGAACTTTTCTATGAGACCGGAAGGATCAATGTCAATCGGATTATCCCTGACGATAACTCGACCGGCGTTACTCGAACGTTTGATTTGGAAGGCGATGGCTTCCTCGAAACCGTTGAAGCGACCTTCGGCTTTATCCACGCATTCCCGGGCGACCTGGACATAGTGCTTACGAGCCCCTCTGGCACCGAAAGCCGTTTGGCCTATGGTGGGACCTGGGCACCGTACATGTACGACTGGGAAACCGGCCAGGTTGACCCGCTTGTCTGGACGTTTTCGTCCGTGGCGTTCTGGGGCGAGGATCTTACCGGAACGTGGACGGTGAAAGTTTCCGACCTGATTGACTGGGATGAGGGAGACTGGGAGTACTTCTCCGTCGCCGCCTACGCCAGCGTACCGGAACCTGCCACCCTGTCGATGCTGCTGGTTAGCGCCTTAGCAATCCTGCGCCGCAAGACCTGATAAGTAGGCAAGTAGAGTCGGCAATGAAGGATGTACGCCCTGCGGTGTTATATTGCTCTCAATCGTCTTATTTATTAGCACATTCCAGGCCGATATTATTAAGTAGCGAAAGAAGTTCTAACTCCGAAAGGGTGGTGATATGGGCGAGATAGAACAAATTTCGGCAGAGCTTGCAAAGCCCGAATCGATCTGGGCGTTAATGGGCAATACGTTCAAAGGCCCGCTGGCCTGGATGGCGGTGATGCTGTTTATCTACACCTTGGCGTTTTCGGCGTTATTGATTTTCTCGGTGGTGAAGTTCTTCGGGGCCGAGAATACCGGCGATCAGATCATGTGGGCGACGGCTTTCCTGGCAGTTTTGATGATCGTCAGTAGCCTGAAGATTTTCTACTGGATGATGATGTTCAGGGAATCTGCCATGCGAAGGCTAGACCGCATTGAAAAGAGATTGTCCGAGCTCAAGTGCGAGTAGAGTTGGTGTGTTTTTCCGATAATTCTTAACGGACGGCCATGTAATCGGCCCCGGCGGCCCTAAAATTAACTGTAGGATGCGCGTAACGGCCGGCGTGATCGGATCTGTAACGTCCGGCCGAGGTGGGGAAGTAGGCATCGCAATTGAAAAGAGGTTCAGCGATGCATAACCTGCGGCCAATTGACTTCATTGCTCTGCTGCTGGTGATCGTTGGCGGCCTGAACTGGGGTATGGTCGGACTGTTCGATATTGACCTGGTTGCAATAACAGCCGGCGAGCTTGGGACGATCTTTTCCAGGATCATCTATATGCTGGTTGGGGTAGCTGCACTCTGGACGGCAGGCCGATCGCCTTACATGGCTCATCTCCGTGAGTTTTGCAAAGGCCACAAGCCTCATCCAGTCTAATGAGACGCCGTTAGAGCAAAGGCGGTAACTCGCTCAACGGAGCTGGGGCGGGGGATAAGGGGAGTATCGATCTTTTTTTTATCCCAGGCGGCCGAACATCTGTTCTTTGAGGTCGAGGTAATACAGGTAGTCATCGGGGGCGACGTTTGGTGGGCAGCGGTGGTCGCAGAAGGGGATATAGCCGCCGCGATGGACCCAGGGAGCCAGTCGTTCGAGGCACTGTTTAATCGCATCGCGACCGGCGCCAAGTTGCATTTTATCAACGCCGCCCATGATCCGTAGTTCGGGGCCGAACTCATCCAGCATCGCCCCGGGATGGCCTGCGCTGTTGACCTCAAACGGGAACAGACAGTTGATCCCGCCTTCCAGCAAATAAGGCAGGATGGGCCGGACGTCGCCGTCGCAGTCGGTGTACCAGATATCTATGTCAGCGGCGCGGAGACGTTTGCTGATTCGTTTGTATCGGGGCATGACCACGTCGCGGAAGAACTCCGGCGAGACTATTGGGCCATTCTTGAAGCAGATATCCTCCCACCCGGTGGCGAGGTCGAACTGTATCCCGCAGCCGAGCAATTGGTCCAGTGAATGCTCTACGATCACGCAGCAGGTTTCGACTATATCCTCGACCATCTCCGGGTAGTCGTACACCGCATAGGCCAACCCCTCGAACGTCAGCAGGTCGCGGACCTTGCCGATCATCGAACCGCACGCAACGCCCAGCGGATAGTCGCGATCTTCGGGATGGAGTTCCTTGATCGCTTCGACGTCGATGATCCGGGCCGGGTCGTCCACGTTGAGTCGCTCAGCCTTTAGCTTCTGCCAGTCGTCGGGGGTCTCGATGGACGACTTGATAAAATGTGGGATCGAATCGTGGCCGTCGGCAGGTACCTCGGCCAGCAGCCCTTCGCGGTTGCGAATAATCTTCCGGGTCGAGCTTACTTCGATGACCTTCTCGTCGAACGCGGGGTTCAGCCAGATCTTGCCGGAGATGGTCTTGATTCTGTCGAAGTTGAAGAACACGTCGGCTTCGGCGTTGTTGGTTATGGAGTTTTCAGTGAACAGCGGCCAGGTGTGGAAGTTCTCGTCCCAGTAGCCGAACTCCATGTTAAAGCAGCGGTCCACCGGCTCGTAGTGCATTTGCCGACGAAAGCGCTGGCGATCAGTCATAGTACCCGGCCACTTAGGCCTAGATGGGGTAATACTCATGCTGGTAACTCCCAAGGATGTTCACGTAAGGCCATCGCCGCCCAGCATGATATTGTCGGTGATGGCAGGGGGCAAGGGAAGGGTGCGAGCATGTCGGGGTTATCGGGCTGCCATCAGGCCCGTTTCCGGGCAATCAGCCGGCGTTGATCGCATTATGATGGTAAAAAAACTTTTTTTGCGCAATTTGTACGCCGTTGATTGACAGACTCAAAAATTCGTGTAGAATCAACTGTTGCTTAAGAATCGTAGGGAGCATACGGTTCTTTCTCGCTCAGGAGGAGTTGCGTCGAGCATCGCTTTCTCGCACGCCCAGGCCGCCCGGCCAAGTTCCCCGTTGCCTTGTAGCGTCCATGATGTAATTACACCTGTTGTTGGTGTAAGCGTCGGGCCGATGTTGTGCGTGGACGGAGCCGAAAAATTAGGAACCAAACGAAAATCTACCTGGCAGTTGCAGCTGTGTTGCTGCTGGCAGGATCACCGGCGTCGGCCAGCCTGACAAGCGTAATAGCTGATGGTGCAGACCGTCTGGTAGCAACGCAAGCTGACGATGGCTGGGCTGTCCCGATAGGTTCAACCCCGGTTAATATAAACATTGGTGGACCGATTGCGATTGGTCTGCTAACTGCGTATGGCCAGACGAACGATGGAACACATCTGTCGGCTGCGACGGATTTCGCCGATCTTCTGACGAATCAGACTTCCGACTGGGTAGGAACCGCCAACCCTCTGGCGCTGATAAAACTCTTCGATGCTACTAGTACCAGTCTCTATCGCATCCAGGCAGAGGCGTTCTTTGCACAACTTGCGACCGGTACCTACAAGATTGATTTCGTCAATTACGATGCCAACAGCTTTGTAGCCAAGATTCAGGCCGACCGCGTAGCCGATGGTTCCCAGAACTTGGTTGCGTGGGATATTGCTCCCTTGGCTATCGTCTCTCCGCGGGCCGGAAGTCCGCTGCAGACGAATCTTTTCGTCGATACCATCAAAGATAGCATCGATGCTTTGGATAGCTCTCTACCTTCAACTAAGGGCTCAGACTTGTTGGGCCTAGCCGGCGGGGTGTGGGGGCTTTCGCAGCTTGGTTTGGATCACGATCCGCTGACTGGTGATTTTTCCGCAGCTGACAGCGTAGCAGACTTAGCTGACCTGCTGGCTGGCAATCAAAATGCAAACGGCTCCTGGTACGACCATAGCAGTTTGGCTAGCCCGACATCAGCCGACGAGGATACCAGCGTAACAGCCTATGCGATGCTGGCACTTAATGCAGCCAACAGCGACGGCCGATTCGACGACGAGATCCTGGCAGGTCGAAGTTACCTTATAGCTAATCAATTAGCCAACGGTGGTTGGTCGGCCAGTCCCGGTGGCAGTGAGTTTGCCCAGATTGATGGTGAAGTTATCTGGGCCTTGTCCGAGACATTTGATATTCCCGAGCCGGCGGCATTGGGGTTCCTCCTGGCCGGCGGTGTTTGCATTATTTTCCGACGCGGGTTGCGAAAAGCCTAACTGAAACCTGCGTAACAATTGTGAGCCGACGCCTGAAACTGCGTCGGCATGCCTGCTTGCTGAGCCCTCGGTTGCCCGTTGCTTTGCGACACACATAGCAGCGTTAGAAAACCGGGGCTTCCTGGCGGCGTCTCGTGCTTCGGGCGGACCTTTCATATCTAAAAAGGTCCGCCTGCTTTTTTGCGCTGATGGGGTTAGAGCGTTTTCAACTTCTTTGTAGCGTTTGATCTGGCGGCGGCATCGGTTATCTGCGTCAGGTAAGCATCGACAATGCTAAGGCATTGCCATCTTCGCCTTCCTTGAAAACTCTCGCCGGCGCGGCGCTCAATTCACTACACGAAGGTTGAAAACGCTCTGGCTATTTGCGCAGGTTTATCCGGGCCATCGCCCGGATGAGGTCGTCATGATAGACCTTCATTATCCTGTCTGCCCCGCTCGGCCAGATTGCATTGATAAGCACAAGGAACTTCCCGCCCGCGGTGAAGATAAGTTCGGGCTTGTTTTTGCCTATGGTGGCAACGATTTTTCGCGCGACGCGATCAGCGGACATCTTGCGGGCTTTTGTTAAGTAGTCGGATTTATTTCTCGCCTGGCCGGAGCGAACCCGGTCTAAAAACTCCGTTTTCGTAAGGGCTGGACAGACGCATGTAACTTTTACGTTGTAAGGGGCCATTTCAACTCGCAAGGATTCGCTTAATCCGCCAACGGCGAATTTTGATGCGCAGTAGGCGGAATGGAAAGGCGAGCCACGTTTGCCGATGACAGAGGAGACGTTGAAAATGTGTCCGCTGCGCTGGGCCATCATCACCGGCGCAACGACCTTGCAGCCGAAAAATACGCCGAAGAAATTAACGTCGAAGATCTCCCTCATCTCGGCTTCGGATATATCGGCAACTGCACCGAATTGGCCGAAACCGGCATTGTTTACCATTACATCAACCCTGGCGAATTTGCCGACAGCAGCATCGACGAGTTCTTGGACCTGAGACAGTTCAGCTACGTCGGTTGGCTGAACGAGGGTTTCGGCGCCAAATTGATTGCATCTATCTGCCAGGGCCTCCAGGCGGTCGACCCGTCTGGCGGCCAGCGCCAGGTTATAGCCTTTTTTGGCCAGCGCAAGGGCCGTCTCTGCCCCGATCCCGCTGGATGCGCCGGTAACTATTGCTGTTGGTTTGGGGTGGATGGCATTTCCAATCGGCTCTTCAAGCTGGTTAGTTGTTTGATAGAAAATCCAATCAGTTATTGCAGCAGGATCATTTGCCAGGCCAGGCCCGCAAGGGACACCACTAGTGTCAGCCAGAGCAATTGCTTTACCCGGCCTACGAGTTGGTCGATTGGCCCCCGCCCGAAGCCTGAGGTGCCCAGAGCCAAAATGTAATTAACTCGCGCAAGTATCGAGCCGTGTCGCCAGTTCTTCTGCGCCAGGGGTATGCCGTTAAGTTCGGCTACTTTCTGCAGGGCTGAGCAGAAGACAGCTGCCCCCTGCGCCGAAATTGCTCCGGCATTCTGGTAAGAGGCGGGTCCGCAGGCCCAGGCTGCGATAACGTCCGACTGTCGTTCCAGTTTTCTACTGAGCCAGCCAAAGCCGACTGACCAGGCTGTTATCATAATCGCCAGTGCGAAAGATTCTTCCATCCAGCTACTTAGCCCCAGCACCTGTCCAGCTAAGGTTGCAAGTACCATGGAAATTGTTCCAGCGGTCATTGCGAACAGGGCCAGGTAAAATATGTGGTGGCTTACGATGTGGCCGGCCTCGTGGGCGAAGACCGCCTTGACCTGCTCGGAGTCCATCTGGTCAAGCATCAGGTCCGATAGCAGAACGTACCTGACCCGCCCGGCCAGGCCCATCACGCCGGCGTTAGCTACCGTCAGCCCGCTCTGCCAGATAAGAATGTCCCGGTATCGCAGGCTCATCTTCTGGCAGATCTGCTCGAGTTGGTTTCGCATCGGCCCGTCGGGCAGCCTGCTGGTTCGCCAAATTCGAACGATCATCAGCGGGCTGATCAGGAAAACTATCCCCGCTGAGATAATCATCGCCCCGCCCAATGCCACCTGGCTGGCAGTGCCCCCAGGCAAGAGTGGTTCGACGTAGAGAGAAAGTACATCCTGGACTCCAACGATCAGCCCGACAGGAACAGCTATAAATAAAAGCTGATGCCTCAGGTTATAGTCGAGATATTCCCCCAGCGTCGGAAGTGTATCACTCGAACGGTTCTGCTTGGCTGCGATCCTGAGCCGCAACTCGCGCTGGAATGGCCAGTCCATCAGCCAATAAAGCCCCATCGCCATAAGGAAGGGCAGTAAGTTCATCGCCTTGGCTGCAAGCGGGATATTGCCCAGCCCAAGATCAACAGCCACCCAGTTTCCGTATCCGCAGTAGATCACTGCCGCAAGGCCCGCAAGAAGCCACAACTGCGTTATTAATTTCAGCCGATCGCGTCTGCGGATAACGAAGTGGGGGACTTCATCCCGGGCCGAAAGTATCCTAAGCGTCCGCCAGGAATTGAATCGAGTCAATCCGGCAGCGATTGCAAGATAAGCTCCAACCGCTAGAGGCGTTAGCCAGCCGGCTTCGAGAGTTTCGGTTTCGCCGGTCAGAATCGCGATCAAAAAGGCCATTAAGATTAAAAGTTGCTGCATGGCGTACAATTCTACGAAATACCTTCGGCATCGGGTAAGAGGTTTTCGCCCCTTCGACGCTAAAGTTTGTAATTTACGACGTTATCTTTGAGCAAAAGGCGCTTGCAAAGACGGCTTGTTATGTACAATATGTTCTGGTCAAAGGCGGCGTAGCTCAGTTGGCAGAGCGGGGGATTCATAAGCCCTAGGTCACTGGTTCAAGTCCAGTCGCCGCTATTAATTTATTTTTCTGCTTTTCGTTTCAGGGGCAGTTTATTCGCCCTTGATTACGTTTCGGCGGGCATTGATGGCAGGCGGAACGATCAAACCGATATACGTCCTTCATGGGACCGACTCATTTCTACGCGACAGCTATCGTCATCAGATTGTCGAATCAATCATCGTCGATGGTGACCCGCAGTTGTGTGTTTCCAGCTTCGAAGCTACTGCCGAGCTGGCTGAGGTGCTGGATGAGCTGCGAACCCCCTCGTTCCTGGCTTCCTGTAGAGTGGTAATCATCCGCGACGCGGACGCATTTGTCACCAGCTACCGCGAGCAGTTGGAGAAGTACCTCGGGTCGCCGGCTTCTAATGCTGCCCTGGTACTGATAGTTAACACCTGGAACCGCGCCTGGCGGATATCAAAGCTGGCGGCGAAGATCGGCCAGACCTTCGACTGTAGCGCCGCTTCCGGAGCGAAGCTAACCGAGTGGATAATCTCGGCAGCAAAGAAACGGAAAGTAAAGATTGGCACCCAAGCGGCTGAGCTTCTGGCACAGATGATAGGCCAGGATCTTGGGGCGATGGATTCGGAGATCGAGAAACTTTCGCTTTACGTCGGCGACCGGAAGCAAATTGGCGTCGAAGATGTCGAAGCCATCGTCACCGCAGCAGCAGGCCCGGCTGACTTTGCACTTACAAATGCAATCACCGCTGGCGATACGGGCGGCGCGATGAAAGCATTAGCCGGTATGCTCACGCGTCGAGGGGAGGAGTTCCGCGTGCTCGGTTCTATCGGCTGGCACCTGCGGAGGGCCCTTACCGCTCGCCAGCAGATGGACTCGGGCAGGTCCGTTGAACTCCGTATGCCATACCAGCAGAGGCAGGCCTTTATGAGCTATCTCAACCGGCGGGGGGTGGTAAAGTTGCAGTCGGACTTCCGCAGACTTATCAGCGCAGATCTCGCACTCAAAACCGGCGCTAAACCCGAAATAGCACTCCAGATGCTGCTGATGGGGCTTTGCAACTAATGAACGATTGGGGTAGACATCCTGAAGGGCCCGATGAACTCACCGACGGAGATCTGCTGGATGACAGTGAGTTCGTTGTCGCAAAATGTCCTAAATGCCGCGGAGAAATTTACGAAGACGCCGACCGCTGCAACCATTGTGGCCATTGGATCATCCACCATTCCAGCATTTGGGACGGCAGGGGATTGTGGTGGTTGACGCTGGCCTTGGGGGGTGTCGCTGCGGTGATCTACTTTTGGATTCTATAGCTCACTATAGCTCGCTGCAAAAAGAATCGCGGATGATCCGCACGTCAGGCAGCGCGTCGATAAATGCCCGGCCGTAGGGTTTGGTCGCTATGCGATGGTCGAGCACCACCACAAAGCCCGTGTCGGTAGTTGAACGAATCAGCCGGCCAAACCCTTGCTTGAACAGAATGACAGCCTCGGGCAGTTGATAGTCGCCAAACGGATTTCCCCCAGCTGAGCGGATAGCCTCGATCCGCGCTTCGACCAGCGGTTCGTTTGGCACGGCGAAGGGCAGCTTGGTGATAATCACATTTGAAAGCGCCTCGCCGGCAACATCCACCCCTTGCCAGAAGCTCAAGGTCCCCAGCAAAACTGACCTCGGTTGCTTGCGAAAGCGGTTCAGCATGGCTGTGCGAGGCAGGTGCCCACCCTGGGCGAGCAGTTGATACCCAGCCTCGGCGCAGAAAGGCTCGATCCGGCTCGCCACTGCTTTGAGCATCGAATAGCTGGTGAAAAGCACGAAGCATCGGCCGTCAGAGATATCGACGTAGTGTTCGATCGCTCGGGCAGCTTCGGGTGCGAAGCTGTTCAGATCGTTCGGGTTCGGCAGGCGGGTCTCCAGATAGAGCTTCGCTTGAGAGTGGAAATCGAAGGGGCTCGAAAGCAGCAGTTCATTGCTCTCAGCCAGGCCAAGCCTCTGCCTCATATAGTCGAATCCATGCCTGTCCCCCCGGGCTGTGGCAAGAGTGGCACTGGTAAGCACCACCGAGCTGACTTCGTCGAAGATCAGCGACCGGAGAACCGGCGCAACGTTAATCGGCGCCGAAGCCAGCGTAACGACAGGCCCTAATCGGCCCGGGCGGCTGCGGGTCCAGTAGGCATGATCTTCGACTTCCTGGCCCATCAGGGACTGGATCTTATCGGCGGTTTCGATTGCCCTTAGCTGGTGAGCGACAAGTTCGAAGGCCTGCTCCTGGTCGTCATAATGGCTGCGGAGTTTCATTAGCTCGTTGGATAAGTCTCTCAGGGCTGGGCTAAGCGTATTGGTTACTACATCCGCTTGTAGAATCCGCCCGCTTGAAGCAACTGCCGGCGGCTTGGCTGATGCCAGTGATCCGAAGAACTCATCGGTTGCATTGGATGCCCGGTTAACCGCTGCGATAGCCTCTCTCGCCTGGGTAAGGGCGAGCATGCCACGATTGGTTCGATCGTTGTAGAGATCTCGCAGCAGGTACCCCACAGCCGACGATGAAACGCTCAGGCCGAAATGGTCACTGGCGACGCGCTCGATTGTGTGAGCTTCGTCGAGGACGACCAGGTCATATTTGCCCATTATCTCAGCCTGGACCGACCGCAGGGCCAGGTCGGAAAAAAACAGCGCATGGTTGGCGACGATGATGTCCGCTGCCTGCATGCGTTTTCTGGCGGCCTGGAAGTGGCAATTTGCATACTGTTTGCATTTTGGGCCCCTGCACAGGGCCGACTCGCTTCTGACTTTCTCCCACACTGCAGGGGAGAGCTTGAATTCTATCTCCTGCAGCGAGCCGGTACCGGTCTCCATCGCCCAGTCGGCTATTTTGTTTAGCTGCCCCTGCTGGCTGGGGGTCGAAAACAGCCGGTCGCGGTTTTTAATCACCAGGGCCAACCTGCGGAAGCAGAGATAATTCCCCCTTCCCTTCCCCAGAACAGCAGAGAAGTTCAGACCCAGCACCTTGGCTAAAAAGGGCAGGTCCTTGCCGATCAGCTGCTCTTGCAGAGTGATGGTGAAGGTTGATACGACTATCCGCTTATTGTTCCTCGCTGCCTGGATAATCGCGGGGGCCAGGTATGCAAAGCTCTTGCCCACGCCCGTGCCGGCTTCGACAAGCAAATGCTCATTTTCGTTAAAGGCCCTTTCGACCGCCTGGGCCATTTCGGTCTGCTCGGGCCTGGATTCGTAAGATGCCAGTCCAGATGCAATAGGCCCGTCGGGTGCGAATACGTCTGAGACAGAAAAACTCATGGCTTGTCGTTGTTATCCTGGACCGGTGATGTCGCAGCCGGGATCCCACCACAGCCGACGGGTTCAAAGTGATCGACAAATTCTCTGGTGAAGTGAATCGTAAGGATAGTTGTCGTCAGTACGATCACCACAGCAAATACGCTAATGAACGTCCTGCCGTGAAGAATCGACTGCCGCATCGAAAAGACGATCCGCTCCTTGGCCAGCGAAAGCATCGCCAGCATTATCGCAGCGACGGTAGGCCAGATGCTGATCGAGTGAACTCCGCTGTAGATAAACGCAGCCTGCGAGACTTGCCTACCCGACTGGAGGTAATAGCTCAACTGGCCCGTCGAATCTGAAACAACCCTGCCATTGACAGCCTCGCCCCAGATGTAGGTATAAATAAGCACGTAGGCCAGGAAGTTTCCCATGCCCAGCATGATTGTCCAAATACAGATTTTCGTGCGGCGGTCCATGGTCATGCCCCGTATAATCTCACCACCGACGGGCAGCGCGGTCTTGCGATCAGCTAGTGTGCCTTGGAAGGCCGAGATTTGCAAGCCGTTCGGCTCGCGCTTTGTTCAACCATAGGCTTTTTTTTAATAATTTTTCACAACTTTGACAAAGGTGAAAAAGGATGATCCAACTTTACTGGAAAAATGCCACCGCCGAGGTGGTCGGGCCCGAACACGGAATCACTGCCGAAGACCTCGAAGCAGTTCAGCCGCGGATACAAGCAGCTCACGAAGCCGTCACCTCTCAGATCAGCCAAGGCCAACTCGGTTACGCAACCCTGCCAGATAGGCGACAGTATCGAGATCAGGTCCTGGCCCTTGCCGAGCGGTACAAAGATAACACCACGGATATGATCGTCCTGGGAATCGGCGGGTCTGCCCTGGGTAATATTGCGGTTCAGGCTGCGCTTAACCCTGTTACCTACAACCTGCTGTCCGATCGCAAGCGCCCCGGCCCCCGGCTGTTCGTGCTGGATAATGTAGATCCTGCACTGGTCGGCGATACGCTTTCTCTGCTGGGCCGGCGTGCCAAGACCACGCTGATTAACGTCATCTCGAAATCCGGTGAGACGGCCGAGACCGCCAGCCAGTTCATGATCTTTCGCGAGATGATGAAAAAGAAACTCGGCCCCGGCTTCGCCGATCGCATCGTAGCGACAACCGACGCCCAGCGCGGCACGCTGCACGAGATCGCCAAGGCCGACGGCTATGCCATGCTGCCCGTACCCGGCGACGTCGGCGGCAGGTTCAGCGTTCTTTCGCCGGTGGGGCTTTTCTCTGCGGCGATGTGCGGTATCGATATCGACGAACTTCTCACCGGTGCAGCTGCGATGCGGCAGCGAGTAGCAGGTGGCGACTGGCAAGCCAACCCCGCTACAGTTCTCGCGGCGATCAAATATATCGCATTCGTCCATAAGGCCAAGCCCATGCACGTTATGATGCCGTACTCGAATCGCCTTTACCTGCTGGCCGACTGGTACCGCCAGCTCTGGGCCGAGTCGCTCGGCAAGCGGACCAACCGCGAGGGCGCAGACGTATTCACCGGCCCGACGCCGATCAAGGCACTTGGTACTACCGACCAGCACAGCCAGGTCCAGCTCTACCGGGAAGGACCTAACGATAAGCTGACCGTATTCCTGGAAGTGGCTAAGCACCCGCGTGAGGTCCGCGTGCCGGATGTCTTTGCCGATGTGGAGGGGTTGACGTATCTGCGGAAGACGAAGCTGTCCAAGCTGCTAAACGCCGAAAAGACAGCCACCGAATATGCCCTGGCCGTCTCGAATAGACCATCGGTTACGATCAAGTTCGATCAGATCACGCCGCATTCGGTGGGCGAATTTATCTACCTTTACGAATTCACCACCAGCCTGTGCGGCGAGCTGCTGGATATCAACGCTTACGATCAGCCGGCCGTGGAACTCGGCAAGCAAGCCACCTTCGCACTCATGGGCCGGGCGGGCTACGAAGATACCGCCAAGCAGATCAAACTCTTCGCCAAGGTCGATAAGAAATTTTTGGCATAAGGGCGTAAGGGCTGGGCAGACGGACCCAAAATAAAAAGGTAACCGTCCCGATTAAAAACCCGATTATAAACCATTCACGTTCCGGTGCGGAATGGCCGCGATTTGATCAAGGAGGTTCCGTGCCCTATATACCGTTTCAGTATTATGGGTAATTTCGTTTCTATCTCTAATTTCTTTTTTTTGTATTTGATTTTTTTGTTGTTCTCTCTTTTCCTTCGTGCTATAACTAATTTCATTGGGGTTGTTGTCTCGCTTCTGTTCCAGTCGTATCAGTGCGCTTCGCGCGATTAGCTGTTTTTTATTTTCCACTGTAAGTGAGTTTCTGTCTGAACTCGGGTAGCGGTTTACCCCAATTTCTGACAAAAGCGGTGAAAGGTGTCTCTAAAGATGAGGCATTTTGTAACGTATCGTCACCATTGCTCAGCCGGCCAGCTTGGCGATGGTATAAATTCAAGTCGTGGAACTCTTCTTGAAAGGTAGGAAATTATGTTAAGATCACCCCCTCCGGCAGTAAAGATGTGTATTTTTGGACTGGTAGTCCTGTTTGCGCTGACGACAGCCGCACAGGCCGCCTACGTCCCGCCAATCGGCATTCCCGCGCCTCCGTTCGGGATCGATGAAACAAACGGGATGTACGATGACGACTCGTACGACTTCGGCTCGGGGCCTGAGGCGTATCCTGACGCAGGCAATGGGCCCTACACCCACTACATCGACAATACCCATCCCAACGCAACGGATACGAGCAACCCCTACGGATCTCCAACTACCCCGCGAATGAGTCTCATTGAAGGCAACTCGGTGACCTTTGCGGCCGGGTCGGTCGTAGAGATTCACGGCGGGCCATACGAATTCGCCGCAACCTGGAGGAATATCACCTCGCAGGGAACTTCATCAAGACCGGTGTTCATTCGTGGAACCGACCCGCAGAGCCTGCCGCAGATCAGGCAGGATTCCGCGCAGTCGGGGGGGTTGCGGGTTCAAATATTCGGTTCATATCTGATAATTGAAAACCTTGAATTCACCGGTGAATGTATAGTCCAGTTGAAAGATGGCACCGACCATCTCAGTATCAGATCATGCGAGGTTGAAAATGAAGGCACTTACACGGGGTATGGTTCGGCAGTAAGTAATAGTGGCGACTATAACGTTGTTTACAACAACTATATCCACCATAACGAAAGAGCCGAGGGCGTCGACGGCCATGGGACAGGTACCGCCTCGGGCACTTCGAATCTCTGGA
>SDBT01011729.1_pt1 | contig 14088 bp, 16 predicted proteins | sample 2277101 | NCBI WGS metagenome assembly SDBT01 (sample SAMN10404973, study PRJNA504765) | marine sediment metagenome | isolation source: marine sediment core GS10_PC15, 103 cmbsf | place: Arctic Ocean: Southern Knipovich Ridge | collected 2010 | reverse complement strand
TCTTTCCAAATTTTGTCCGCTTTAAGAAATTCGCTATCAGACATTTCTCTCCGCTTTGAATACAGGAGCAATCCATCAATAAAAGCATCATCAAACACGCTGTCAAACAAGAAAGTATCCGTTTCCGCTTCCGGCTTTTCTTTTTCAACTCCGTCTAAATCTATCACTAAAAATTTGGAATAAAATGGAACAAATAAAGTAGTTACGCTTGCAGTTCCGGTGGGAAAAGCTACTTTGAGCGTATGTCCAGTTAGCGTAGCTGAACCTCTAACTGCTAAACTACCGACCTTATCCATTTGAAATCTACTCTCGCTCGTTACTCTAAGAAAAAATGGCGTAGTGCTTTGAAAATAATAAATGCTTCTATTTTTGTTTTCAGCATCAAGTTTTAACGCGAAAAATCCGGCAATCAAAGTATTAAGGTTTAATGATGTCGCGCTACCCACAGTCAACTCGCCAATCTTAACCCTTGTCTTTAATTTTAGCCGGGCGATTTTTCCCAAAACTAACTTAGCCACATTATCTATTTGGTTCATTATTTCTCCGCCTGTTTGTATGTCTTGCACTGTAGATTTTGCTTCTCCGTATGTCATAATTTTTCAATTAATTTTAAATATTCATCTTTTTTGTACCAACGCCAGATTTGGGTCATGGCCGGATCAACAACAGTTTTCATAGACCACCCGCCATAAACTAAGGCATTTGTGCTTTCTGCCGATAATGGTATTAAAAATTTTAATTTCTTTGATGCTCTATGAACATATCTGCCCGCGTCAGCCCATCTATTTTTTACATTTATCGGAGCAAATCTCATGCAATATTCAGCATACCAATTTGCTTTACGGCCATACCTATGATACGCGCGCGATTTACTGTAATTTTTAGGGAAATATTCTTCTGGGTTTACAGCCCCTCTGAAACCATTGTCTTTATTTTGGGTAACTCCGTTAATTGTAATTTTTAATCCGAAATGTAGGTGCGGGCCGGTAGTATATTTACCTGTATTTCCGGTAGAGCCTATTAGTTGACCTGCTTTCACTTGCTCACCGACATTCACAATCATAGTAGACAAATGATAATAAATAGTTTTATATCCCTCTCCGTCATTATTAGTAATAATTTCTATAATTTTTCCGCCTGTTCCGTCTATGCCTGAAACAACTACAATTCCCGCGTGGCAGGCAAAAAGAGGCGTTCCTCTGCGGGCGCGATAATCTGTGCCATTGTGCCCGATTAGCCCCATTTCGCGGTAAAAACTAACCTGATTAGCGCCGAACGGCTGGGTAATTCTTATTTTTGTTAATGGAGGTAATAATTCTATTTTCATATATTTACTATAAATTCAAAAATTATTTTAAAGACAAGCTTTATTTGCTCGGGGAATAACGCCATTGTTATTATTCCTAAGAAATAAAACAGCGTAACTATAAATACTGGTAATGCCGAATAATAATCGCGCATAACAAAATTTGCGTTATTTATTATAAACTATTTTTCCAGTGGCATAACTCGCTCCGCCGAAAAATAATAAATTTAATCCGCCTAAAAATATTACTTCAACTTCGCCTAAAATATTTTTAGCCGCTAAATAAGCTATTGTTAATCCGATAGATCCACAAAGCATTGTCTTTTTTCCTGATAATTTTTTTAATAGAAATTTTAAAATTTCCATATAATTTAAAGTTAATTATTTATTTAAAAACAAAGTTAAAACTATTGGGACTACAATTATATTCGTAATAATAAGCCCGCCTATAACTTTATTTTTTAAGGCTTCTAAAACGGTTACTCGTCCATTTGTTTTATCTACTTTTTTTTCTACTCTAACTAATATCTCGTGAATTGTTCCTAGTGTTATATTTTCCATTTATTTAATTTCTTTAATTTCCGTTATTTCTAATTTCACCGGCACATCAAATTCCTTGCCAGTCTGGGCTTTTACTTCTATCAGTTCGTCAACATAAGCGTTAGCTTCGTTAGCATATTGTTGAGCATCTTCTTTGGCATCATTATAATATTCCATCCTTTCTTCTATGGTAAAATCTTCTGTTTTAGTGTAGCTTCGCTCTATGGCTTGCTTAATAGGCTCTAAAGCGTCATCGTCCGCTGTTTTGTCTATGTAAGTGTCTGCTAAGGCAACAGCAGTTAAACAAAGAACAGAAACTAACATTGCGATAGCTATAAATTTTAGTTTTTTCATATATTTTAAGTTAGTTAATTATTCAAACTACTCAAAGTCAATCAGCAGTTTTCTATTAGCGGGGTTAGTTATATTTCCGCCTGACATATTAAATCTTGCATTAGCACTATTGGCTCGTGCTTTAATGACAACTATATCGCTAGCGTTTAAGTGGGCGATGCAATGAAGTTCAAAAAAACCAGTTACCGAGTCGTTAGTTACATCACGCTCTGCCGAGCAAGGGTTATTACCGGACGAGTCTGTATATTGAAGATTATTAACAAATAAAGACACTTCTATTTTAGCTGTTCCGCCAGCAGTCTTATCGCCGAACAAATCTAAATTTATTTCATATTTTGCAGTACGGGCAATCGTGGTAGAAGCAGTGCCGTCAAAAGTCATATCGCCGGCAGTTTCATTAAAAGACGGAAATGTAACAGTGTCCCACGCCCCGTTAGCAATAGCAAAAGTATCAATGCCGTAAGCGTCTAATTCATCATTATCAGAAAGAATATCCCCTTCTACTGTTAAATCTCCTTTAATATAAGCATCTCCGACTAATCCAAATTTAACAAAAGGCGAAGAAGAAGCTATCCCAACATTGCCATTCCCATCTATTATAAATACATCTCCGTCTGAACTTCCTAAACCCAAATAGCCTAAAGATGAACTGGCGGATAATTCTAAACCAAATTCAGGTGTCATTTCCCCAATGCCCATGTGTCCTGTTCCTCTTTCAAGCGTCATAGCAAGAATATTTGAACTCTCTCCGCTAACGTGAAAATTCATACTGCCAAAACTGGGGTCATAACCTTGCATATAGTTAAAACTATTTTGTCCTCCCCCTGAACCATAAAATTTTGAAAGACCAACATTTCTAATTGCTATATTGCCGTTAACATCTAATTTTTCTACGGGAGTGGTAGTAGCTATCCCAACATTGCCATTGCTTGTAATTCTCATTTTTTCTGTATTGCCTCCAACAGCTCTAGTATTAAATACTAAGTCAAAAAGAAAACTACTTCCTGAACCGTTGCTCTTATAAGCGTGAATAGTCGCCGCTGTAGTTTCAGTCGTACCTGTCCAGTTCCCTCTAAATATTATTGCTCCGCCTACGCCTTGAGCCATGCTTGTAAGGTCTGAAATCATTATGCCTCCAGATGAAGGAATAGTAATAGAATTTTTTGTCCCTGCTACGTGTAAAACATCGCCCGGTAATGTAGCACTAAGGTTTGCTGTGCCTATTCCAACAAGTCCATTGTCAGTAATTCTCATTACTTCCGCTAAAGTATTTTGACTATCTCCACTTGCCCCGCCGTCTGCTGTCCAAAAGCTAATCGCTCCGCCTGCTCCGCTACCTGTGCCTTGCCCGCCTGAAAAGTTTATACCTCCGCCTGCTATGTTAGTCCCATACCCTGCTGTGCCGTTTATTGTATAAGCAGTAGGAGAAGTAGAGGTAGCCCCTTTGCCGAAGAAAAGATTTGAAATTGCAGAAGTATCAGAGCCAAATACTGCCGTGTTAGCAGTATGGACTAAAACATCAGCCCCAAAACCGAAAGAGTCTGCTTCTGTTATAAGACCAGTATCGCCAAACACTATTGATTTTTGAGCATTTGAGGTAATTGTAGAATTAAATCCTAACGCAAAAGATAAATTGGCTAATGCTTCAGCTTGAGAGCTAATAGCAACAGCCTTAAAACCAGCTATTGAATTATTGCCGATTGCAATTCCGTCATCTCCAGTAGGTATGGAAGCACCAAAGCCGATTGCAATTCCGTCATCTTCCGCAAAATTCGCGTTCCAACCTATTGCTGTTCCCCTATTAGCATCATCTGCTACAATAGCACCACTACCAACCGCTACAGACCTAAGATTATTAGCTCTTGCGTTATTTCCAAAAGCAACTGATTGTTTGCCTGTAGCAGAAGAATTTTTCCCAAATCTTTCGCTTTCCTCTCCGTGAGGACTGCTTATTTCTCCGTCTACTACTAAAGTTAATCCTGTTTGATAGGGTGTAGAAGTGCCGATAGCGACCAGTCCGTCAGCATCTATAAGAAAAGCACTCTCATCATTAGCTTCATCGCTTATTAAAAGAGTATGCCCTATGCCTGTGTTTTCTACGGCTAATTTTGCGAAAGGTGAGGAAGTGCCTATGCCTACGTTGCCGTCAGCCAAGATTGTAAATAAAGTTGAAGATGATGTGTCGGTTACTAATAACGGAGGATTAATTCCATCCGACCAGATATTAAGTTTTGCTCCTGATGGAGTGGATGTGCCTAAGTTAGTATTCCACTTATTATTAACCGTTCTTAAATTATTATCTCCGGACATTATAAATGGAGAAAAATTGTTGAAGGAATTTTGAGCCTTAGCTGGCGCGGGATTTTTTATAACATTCAAAATAATAGCAATAATAAAAATTGCTAAAATTAAAATTGTTTTGAATGTAAATAATTTTTTCATAATTCTATGCTAAATATGAGAATGAAACTCCATCTCCGGCTACGCCATTTATAAATATCGTATCTAAATTATCAATATTAATTGTTAATCCCTGTCCTCCGTGCAAAACAGCGCCAGTTCTGGTAGCTTCGGTAAATATAACTCCGCTATCTCCGACAACGATAGGATTTTGATTTCCAGTAAGTGCTGTAATAAAAATAGTAGTACAAGCCGCCGATCCCAATACAATCGCCGTATCGCTGACTGCCACGACTTTTCTGCCTGCTGTTATCGCTGTATTAACACCTAATGCAGTAATAATAATATCCTGCTTTTCTTCCGTTGCAGGATTAATTAATGTTTGGTCGCTATCGCCATGCAAACCTAACCTGTCAGGTTTTCCTTGAGGATTATTCATAAACTAAATTTAACGCTTATTCTGTTAATTTTTTGCTCTCCTCAAAGAGTTCCGAAAACATTGCGACAATATTTTTGACGCGCGCTTCTTTTTCTTCAAAATCTTTCCGCCTGTTTTCTCCGGCTTGCCATTCGGCTATTTGACTTTCAATTTCTATTTTATTTTTGGCGATTTCATCTACCTGTTTTTGCTTCTTTACACCGAGTTCTACATTCGTTAGAGATATTTGCTCCACTCTTTCTTTTGCAGTAGTTTCTTTTGCTTCTAAATCAACTATATTATCTTTTATACATGACTCTGTTATTTTTAGTTGTTCATTACCTTCTTTTAAATTCTGCTTTGTGTTTTCTAACTTTAAAACATCATCTTTTTTCTCTTTAATATTTTTATCAATTTCAGCCACTAATAATTTTTTGCCTTTTTCATCTTCTTTAATTTTTTCAGCTTCTTCTTTTAAATCATTAACAACAGAAGTGTGAAATTTTACTTCTTTTTTAGCGATTTCAACTTCCGTATTTACTTTGTTTAATTCGTCAGTCATATTTTTTTAGTTATTGAATAATGTTAATAAACCTGTTATGTCAGTATCGCTCCGCCGGCAAAAATTTAAAGTAGCATATTTAGTTTCATTAATATTTGCTATGCTAGTGCTGGCAATATTTAATGACCAGCCAGTACCAGCGGCTAAAGTAAATGGAAGAGTGGGGGTAGTGGTTGCATTTTCAATAACAAGCTGACGGCAATCTCCCGTGCTAGGAATATTATCTACAGTAGAAGATGCTGGTAAAGTATAGGTAATTCCTGATAAATTTGGAGTAAGCTGGAGATAATTTTCGGTGTCAAAATCAGTATTTAATAAAAGAGCTGTCAAATCATCTGTTGACGAAGCTGTAACACCCCCGCCTTGAGTGAATGACATGACTTTAGCTAACGTAGAGGAGATTTGAGATATATAAGCGGTAGAGGCGGATGGTATCGCGCCTGATGTCATAGTTGAGGTGGCTGTTAAAGTAAATTGGTTGGTAGTGGTCGCAGTAAGATACCCAAAGTAAGTATCGGAAGTAGTCGCTACATAGACGCGGTAATCAGTTGCGTTAGATATTGCTGTCCATGTTAAATCGCATACAGTTGATGTGGCAACGCTGTCGCTTCCATTAACTACTCCAGTACAATTTACCTCTGAAGTTGGGACTGTTTCTCCGCCTAATCCGTCAAGCGCGGTAACCTTCATAAAATAAGTTTCAGCGAGCAAAGAGCCGTTTGTGGTGCTGGATATTACTGATGCTGACGGGCTGGAAGGAGTGTCAAGTTCTATATTAAAAGAGTCATCATTAGTCAAAGCTAATTTAGAGAAACTGCTGCTTAATGAAACATTACTTCCATTTGAGGTGAAAAGACCGGGAGAAGCCATTGGCGCGGAACGTCCTGACGGGCCAGCCATAAAACCTAATCCCCCATAGTTTATGTGATTATACAAAAATATTCCGAAAATAAAAACAGTTAAAATAGCAACATAAGATAAAATATTATTTAGTTTTTTCATAAATTTATATTGATAAATTATTTATGTTACGCTCTCAATTTCTTTTGCTTCTATATATTTTATGTCAAAATTATCTGTAAGCTCATTTAGGATATACAAACTCATCGGGCCCTTATTCTGTCGCGTTTCGTGGTAGGCCACATTATTTCCATTTATCTTAAATCTAATTCCCTGACCGATTGTCCAGTCTAGCTCATATTTTATATCTGCATTTGTCCAATCACTATCCCAGACAATATCTGTTTCCTGTGTATTTCCTGTTTCATCAGATGATACCGCAACAAGAACTGCTCCTCGTAATTCGAAGTATAGCTTTAGTCCTTTATTTAACTGAGTAAGCCCCCATTTCTTATTACTATTTGTGGCTGTGGTAACTGTGCCACTACCAGTATCACAATCCATAAACGCAGTTGCGCCCGCTCCTGAAATATCAGTGCCAGCACCGCCAGCAGTTGTTAAGGAAATACCACTTCGGACAGTAATAATAAAATGGTCAGTGCTCCAAGCACATGTTTCAAAGGCATTGCCATTCGCCGCCCTAATAGCCGCCTGAATAATAACTGCTACCGCCGCCATAGTACCCGCACCGGTAAAGTCAATAGCTGTGATAGTATAAGGAGTTCCGTCAATAGTAATTTTAACTGAACCGTCTGAAACCGCCGCCCAAGTTCCGGCGACTGATGTAGCGCCTGCTCCGCCAGTCAATAACGCGTTGGTTGGCGTAGCTGGCACGTTAGCGACAATATTGAAGAAGCCGCGGAATAAGTCGGCATAATGTATCATAGCCGCATTGCTGACCCTAATTTTATTAGAAACAATAGTCGGCGTGCCGGATATTAATTTCCATAAATTAAGGTCTAAACCCTGCCTTTGCGGGTCGTAGTAAAAATTGGATGTTACTTGAACTTTCATAAAATTATAATATTAAAATGAATAAAATTATTATCTGATTTTTGCGAAAATATCAGTATTATTTTTACGCACCATTTCTATTATAAGATGGTCATCAACATATATAGTCGGGGTACTTGTTCCCATTTCAACGTCCCAACCTGTTCCTGCCGCTAAAATTACAATAGCATCTGGAGTAGTTGTGGCGTTTCTAATAAAGAAAGTGCGGTAATCTCCGACATTAGGAATAATATCGCTCATAGTGGAAGAAGCCGGAAGTGTTAAAGTAATATCGATTAAATTCGGAGTAAAATCAATGTAATTTTCTGCATCAAAATCTGAGGCTAATAAGAGAGCAGTTACATCATCAGTTGATGAAGCGCGCAACCCGCCACCTTGAGTGAATGTGCCGATATTAATAAAACTCGGTGTCATCCTCGTTACATTAACCCCTCCATTATCAGTAATAGTAGATAAGTCCGAATTATCTTTAATTGTTATATTTGTCGCGTTGCTTCCAATAGTTATCTCACCCGAATCATTAAATCTATTATTATAAATATAAGTATTTTTTGTTCTGCCAGATAATTCAATATCTTCCGTATTATCTTTAAATACAGAATTTTGAATTATTGTTTGTCCAGAACTGCTGGCAAAAATTGGAGTACCCGATGTTCCGTCAGATGTAAAATCAGTAAACTTACTGGATAATATTTCTATCTCATTTATATTTTCCATTATTAATCCCCTGCCTCCGGTACTATTGCCTGCTAAATAAATATCTTTAAATGTAAAACTATCAAGAAATATTGTTTCTAGCGTGCCGGAAATCGGATCAGTAAGTAAAGATGTATTATTAGCGGTTGGAAATGTTCCTGATGTCGCGCCAGTCGTGGTGGCTAAATAGTATGATCCTGTAGTGGAAGCATTGAAATATTCAACATAATTTTCGCTTGACCTTGATACCCAAACACGAGTAGTGGAAGCATTATCAGCGTCAGTGTAGGTAATAATACATTGCTTAGAAAGAGGCGTGGCTTCTTCAAATCCAACTTGGCAGGTAATTTCATCAGTAGCTAATGTTTCGTTATCTTCTGCGTCAAGTGTAGTAAGCCTAATGTGGTAGGTGCTGGTTGATAATGAACCTACTGTACTAGTAGCGACAGAAATAGCGGTAGGAAGTATTAAACCGTTAGTCGAAGTCGCTAAGTAATATGAGCCAGTCGTAGTGGCCATAAAAAATTGAGAATAAGAACCGCTAGTGGTTGATACCCATATCTTTGTTTCTTCATCTCCAGTAGGGTCAGTCCATGTTAAAACGCACTGGCTTGATGTGGCATATCCTTCTAATGCCCCAACGCCGATAGGACAATTAACTTCTGATGATGTTTGTGAAAAAGCCCCTGTATTGTCAAGAGTTTGTAATACAAAATAATATGTGTCAGGGTCTAATGAACCTGCGGTTGAGGTGGCGGCCGAAACGCCTGTGGTAGTAGAAAGTAAGGTAGACGCTTGTCCAGTAATATTAAACATACTGCCGAGCGTGCCAGTCGCAGTCATGTTGCTAGTTAATCTTGTATCAATTCCATCGCCCTTAATAATAAGGCTCTCGCCTGATAGGGAAATATTTATTGGCTCGCTAATACTATAATCTCCATTTCTAATATTTACCCTTCCGCCTCCGGCCGCTAAAACCGCGTCAACGGCTTGTTTTATTTCCCTTTCATCATTCTGACCGTCTGCAATATAATCACAATCCTGATTAATGCAAACATCAACCGTAAAAGTTTCCGTGCCGGTTCTAATAGGAACTGAACCTTGCCCGTCATTTGGATTAGTAAAAATAGCCATTAATATAGCGACACAAAATATTGCTATTGCGTTTCTGATTGATAACAATTTTTTTAACTTTAACATACGTTTTTTTTATTGAGTTAATTTAATATCTGTCCATCGCCAAATTTGGCGATGGATATGGCATCAAACTAAACTTAAAATGGGACGTTAGCTTTTTTTACTTCTGGATTTTCAGTTTTATCTGCTGGCGCTGGAGTTGTAGGAGTTGTTTCAACTGGCTTTTCCGCCTGAGCCGGTTCTGCTCCAGTTTCCGGGGCAGTAACTTCTGGCGTTACTGGCGCTTCTGTACTCTCTCCTTTCAACCTTGCGATTTCCTCGTCTTTCTCAGCCAATAATTTAGCGACTTCATCTTCTGGAATTTGTTTAATAGGTTTTGTCAATTCAATAAAAGTTTTCTTATTATTTGGCAGAGCAAGTTCATGCAAAATTTTCTCCTGTAAAAATTCTATGCGTTCCTTATTTTCTTCCGTTTTTTCGTAAATCTTATTTCCGTTATAAAATTCAATCCGTTCTCCTTTCATTAAATTTCCAGCGTCATCTTTTCCGACAACTACTTCTCCGTTGGCTAAAATAGTTTCTACGCGAGGCTTATAAACTAAAACGCAATTTTTTGCCCGGGACGCAAAATAAGCAAATTGCCCATAATTTCTGCCATCGCTACCTAGCTCTTTTTTATTATCCATATTTTTAATTTTTAATTAATTAAATAATTACTGTCGAACCTTTATCGGAGAAGGCGGTTCGACTTGCCTCTCCGATAATGGAACAATTATTATGATTTAAACTGTTTTTAGGAACCACGCATTACATTTCCGAATACATTTAAGTATCCTGTGCAAAAACTTTGGCCAATCATTCTTACTAACAAGTGCATACCTGTTCTTGAGGTAGTAATTTTCTTTATAGTAGTATTACTACTGGCATTTTGGATGCCATCTCCTTGGGTGGCCGTTGACGCGCCCGCTATATCGTAAATCTTCGTTTCAGTCTTTCTTATTTCATCAACTTCGTAAACACGAATTTTACTGGTACCGCTCCCATAAGTATTAAGATGAACAATACTTATTGCTTCTGCAGCCGAAGCGTACTCTACTCCGTTCACTTTAGTTCGAGAACCAATGCGAACAGACATTTCCAAAGTCTTTGAGGTATCTACAAATAGCGGAGTTTCAGTAACATTTGGAGTTAATGTAGTTTCTGAGCGAATTAATAATGAACCGGTAGAATTATTTGAATTGTCTGCGCGGAGCGCGTCTTTCAAATAAGCCTTCCAGTTTGCGGAGCCGTTGATTATATCAAGAACTTCGCCGAATGTATTGGCGTTAGAGTCGGAAACGTCAATTACGCCAGCATCATCACCGCCTGAATCGATTGTAGCGTCAACAGCTTCAGCGGCTAATGCTCCGTGTTTAAAGGTAATATCACCAGACGAACTTACCGTTATAGTAGCGCTAACTTCTGTGCCAATATACATCACCACTATCCCTTCCGGTGAATCGTCAACAACTGTACGAACAACCGGCTGGGTTGGCGACAATATGGCGTTTGTCATTTGAACTGGATTCATATTGTTTTTCAGTGCTGGCTGACATCACTGACAACCAGCACTATCTTAAATTGAATAAAGAGAATTATTTACACATTGCGAATTATAGCGTGAGATTTCGCAACATTCACTTCAATTCCGCCCTCTTGCAACCATTGTCCGCGCCGTCCATCGCGGTCGTTTTCCTGAATATCATCTTGAGAGTGTAAAATTCCAGTTTCAAGATAATTGTAAAAAATATTATCCAAATCCAACACAACTCCATAGCCGTTTAACGGATTAGTTCCGACATCAAATTTGTCAAAGTATGGTTCCCATACTAAGTCAAAAACCCCGTATCTTGTGCGATACGAGCTAACTGCGAAACCAAATTCAGCTAAAGGATGATTATCATTAGGGATAAGAGATTTATCATTAGCCCAACCGTCAATTTTATCCATCAAACGCGCGCCCGCGAATAAAGTTTTGCGGTTGCTGTTTGTTCTGAACGCCATAGTGCGGGCGAAGAAGTTAAAATCAGCTCGGGTTAAATTCTGATTAACGTCCATTATATTGCCTGAATCAACATATTCAAGCACACCGCCTGAAGTGCGGAAATTATTAGTAGTATCACTATCCCGACCACCTAACCATAATGAACCGTTAAACCTCCGAAGCATTGTGGTTAATTTACTCCTCTTATTTCTATCGTAACTCTGGGCATTATTATAATATTTAGTGCCTCTGCTGGTACGTGATTCGCCAAATGGCTCCCTATCAATTTGAGTATAATTAAAAGGGAAAGTTGTCTGCTTAAATCGGTAATCACCGGAACGCGCGAGCTCAGCATAAGCAGAACTCATAATGATTAACTTATCATTATCTAACATTGCGGCCGCTGTAGTGCCACTCTCCGCGCGAGTTATGGTAAGAGTATTAGTAGAAACAGAAGAAACTCTGAAAATTTCTGCTGTTCTAGGAACATAAACCAACGCGAATTTTGGAAACAAAGTTCCATCATCAACGACAACGGAAACAGCGGAGGAATTATAACCGGCGGCTAAATTAATGTTTGATTCATCACTTTCCAATTCCTCAAGGTGCATTTCAAATTTTGGATTATGAACAGTTTTAATTGAAAGTGGTTTACCTCCAACATTAACTGCGTCTGGTTGTTTTTCAAACTCTAATCCGTTTGCGTGCAGTAAAGAAACTAACGCAAACATGTTATCCTTTACGGTAAATAACTTACCCACTTCGCGGATTATCTCATCGGAATCTACCTCAAATGTATTAATTTCACTTCGTACTACTGTCATATTTTTAGAAAAGTTTTACGGACTAATTGCCGGAAGCAAGTTTATTGGTAAAATCTTTAAAATCATCAAATTCTTCTTGACTTTGATAAGGTGAATCAGATTGCTCTGGCTCGGTATTGCCTCCTCGGCCGCCAGACCGCATAACTTTTTTTTGAGCGGAACGAGAGCTCTCTACATCTCCATATTTACCCATCTCGGATTTAATTCGAGAGGTAAGTTTTTCAGGAATTTCCTTGCCGTCAGCTTTTAATGACTTATAAAGCGCTACGGCAAAACTAGGCTCGCCATCGGATTTGCCACCGACATTAGCCTTGTTTTTTTTAATAGCTAAGTTCATTTCCTCCTTATAATCCTTAGCTATTGGAAATTCTTTACTAAATTTAATACCCTCATGGCGATAATAACTTCTTTGACTTTCATTCTCCTCTAATTTAGCTTTATCAGCATCAGAAAGTTTTTTATCTTTTGGATTATCTTTATCATCGCCAGTGTCATCTTCCTCTTTGGGTTCGGATTTTTCCTTAGGATCACCGCCGAGTTTTTTAATCTCGCCGGCCATACGGCTATTTGACTGATACTGGTCAGCTACAAATTTGTCGTAATCTTCCTCGGATGTAAATTCTCTTGTTCCGACTTTTTTTAAGAAATTATCAGGCTTTTCTTTGTCATCGCCTTCAACTTTTTTGTCCGATGGGTCATCTTTCTTGTTGTCCTTTTCGTCTTTTTTATCATCACCAAGGACACCATCTAACTCATCTTTATTGGTGTCATCGCTTTCCAATAAGTCCTTTTTGTCCTTACTGGGGTTATCGTTTTCACCGTTCATAATTTTACGGACTTCCTATTTGAGAGGGTAGATGGTTTGCCGCTAAACAAAAAATCTTCTCCCGAAATCGGGGTAGTCTTTAAATTAATAATATTTAAAACAAAACCGCCAACCCTTAGTAGGTTGGCAGTTTTTATTTGAAAAACGAGCTACCGACATTTCAAGTAAAAAAAGCCTTTACTAAAGGGTATGGCAGCTCGTTTAAATTTTTTTAAATAACTATTTCTTTTTATTCATTACTTCAAGTTCTCCGCTTTTCGGGTCGCGCCGTGGCTTTTCTGCCGTCTTAGGCGCTGAATTAAAATACTGTATTATTTCAAAAATTAAATCTACTTTTCCTTGGTATTTAAAAAGTTCTTTTGCCGGATCAACATCTTTCTTTGTAAGCAACTGAATATCAGGATTTTGCGCTTTTATCCGTGCATCTTCCAACCATTCGTTAAAAGTTTCAAATCCTTTATGTTCCGCTAACTGAGAAATTAAAATCGCATCCTCAATTTTTTTATTTTGTTCTTCTATCGTTTTTTGTTGTTTGGGGGTATTAACCATTTTTTCTGCTTAATTGATTTTTATTTCTATTTGTCGGCTGGGCTTGCTGTCTTATTCTACTACCTGAACTTTGTGGTTTTGTAACTTTATTTTTTTTTGGCGCGCCTCCTTTATTTGCCGCCGCGGACTTGGCATTAACTTGGTTCTGTAATTTTATTTCGTCAGCTTTTACAGGCTGACTAGCTAATTCAAAGTCGTCCACATTCCCGATTACCTCAAAATTCTCTAACGCTCTTTTCGTCATCTTAATAGTGTCCAACCGGCGCGGGTCGCCAGTCGCGAAAGCAACTTCGTTCGTCTTATTTGACATATCAATAGCGGAAGCCCATTGCGCTAAGTTGCCAGCCCTATCAGATGAAACTTCTCCGATAATAGTAAATACTGGCTCGGCTATATTTATCTCATCTAAAAATATTATATCACTTGCTTTATTTTTAAGCAATATTTTAGTCAACTCCTTTTTTTCTATTTTCTCTTTTGTCTTGCCGACAAAGAATATATTTTGATTTTCAAAAATTAATTTCATCTCCTCGCCTGAA
>SDBT01011728.1_pt1 | contig 14090 bp, 14 predicted proteins | sample 2277101 | NCBI WGS metagenome assembly SDBT01 (sample SAMN10404973, study PRJNA504765) | marine sediment metagenome | isolation source: marine sediment core GS10_PC15, 103 cmbsf | place: Arctic Ocean: Southern Knipovich Ridge | collected 2010 | reverse complement strand
TTTATCAGATTGGTAAGGTGCAGGCCGGGCATTTTATTCCTGGCCGGGCGGATTCAATTTTGTTTGAACCTACTTGTGTTCATTCACAATGTTACCGATGCAATGTACTCCGGCAGGGCGAATGGGTAAAATACTTTCGATACATGGAAGATAAATGCGGGCTTGAACATATATATCATTTAATGAGTTTAAGTGAACGAAAATTGGAAATTACACCTGAGTGGGCAGCTATAACCATGAATTATTATTTAGAACAAATTGCAATAATGGAAGAAGCAAATGGCTGAAAAGAAAAACAGGCCGGACCCGCCACCTAAACCGGAACCGAAAAAGAAACAGGATAGTTTAATCGGGGATAAGCGACGTGCCGGGATTATGCTATCTACAAAGTTACGTGAGATTTTACAAGAAAAAACTGAACTTGTCAATGGGCCTGATGGCGAATGTTTAGGCACGAAAACTGAAGCCTTAGCCCGACTAATGGTTAAGTTGGCTTTAGGGTATAAAGAAGTAGACATAAAGACGGGCCTTGAAAAAATATTTGGTCCTGACCGTGGAATGATTCAATTGATATGGGACCGAGTAGAAGGACGTGCTTCTCCGGCAAATGAAAACTTGAAAAAGAAACGGAAACTTCCAGCAAAAGTATCCGATGCAAATAAAGAACGGACAAATAGAATAGCGACACAGGGTAATGCTGACTGAAACATACAAACCTACTTTGAAACAACCGTTTCCATCGGGGAATAGATATTGGACGGACCCCAAGACTGGCCTTATCGTTCCTAAGTTTGAGGATGAGAACCGGATATACAAAGAAAAACTGCTCTTAGAAGCGGAACATGACACGATTTATCAGGCTGATTTACTTGCAGCTTGCACAGAATCGTTGTTATATTGGGTAAATGCTTTTGTGTGGACATATCATCAGTTTGATGTAGACCCGGTTACTGGAAAAAGAACTGAGTCTTTGAGTGCCCATGTACCTTTTATAACCTGGGAGATTCAAGATGATTTGTTTAATAAGTTTGAAGAGCATCTTGCAAATGCAGAAGATATACTGATTTCCAAATGTCGAGACATGGGGGCTTCGTGGTGTTGCATTATATTTTTACATTGGATATGGCTGTTCTATCCGAAGACTGTGGATTTATTAGAGATGTCTCGTACACGAGAGTATGTAGACCAGACGGGAAACCAGAAGGCATTGTTTCAGAAGCATGACAAAATAAATGAATGGCTCCCAGCATGGATGTTACCACCCGATTGTTTACCGGGCGATAAATTCAGAACCAAAATGCACATGCACAATTGTTTAACTGGGTCTACGATTGATGGCGAATCAACTACAAAACATGCTGGTTCTGGAGACAGACGGTTAATAGCATTGCTTGATGAATTTTCTAAGGTGGAATTTGGAAATGAAATGCGGTCAGCTACACGAGATGTAGCTCTTATGAGAATTATAAATTCTACCCCAGCAGGTGCTGGTACTGAATATAGTAAGTGGAAAAAGTCGGGGCAGATAAAAGTTTTCCACCTGCCGTTTTGGGAACACCCTGAAAAGGGAGCCGGTCGGCATGTTGTAGATAAAGAACACAGAGGTTGGGAAATTAAGTCGCCGTGGTTTGAGGTTGAAGAATCGGTTCGCAGTCCGAAAGAATTGGCCCAGGAAGTTTTGGCACAGGATGTTGAATCGGGGGATGTGTTTTTTGCGTTGCATAATTTTGAAAAGCATAAAGCAATGTTTGCTTGCGAACCAATTTCCCGATTCAATATAGACCTCAAATCAAATATAGCAAATGAAGAAGTAGGCGATTATATTAAACGGCGGCGTTATGAATGCGTTAATATTCAGCGTAGTATAAAAGGTTCATTGCGTGTATGGACTCATCTCTTGATGGGTAGGCCTGACCAGTCAAAATCTTATCGGTTGGGTATAGATATTAGTAAAGGTCAGGGGGCTTCTAATTCAGTAATTTCTGTCAAGTGTCGAGAGACGGGAGAAAAAATTGCGGAGTGGCGGGATGCTAACACTCCCGCCTATGACCTTGCACGAGTGGCTGTAGCTGTTGCTTTGTGGTGTGGTGGCAAACTCCCGCATAGATTGCCATTTATGAAGTGGGAAATGAATGGCCCTGGATGGGATTTTGGTAAGATAATGGTTACGATATTTGGATACCCACACTATTATAAGAAAAAAACTATTGGGCAAGCCGTTAATAAAGAGACAAAGAAATATGGCTGGCATTCCAGTTCTGATGCTAAAGAGGAGTTGTTATATTTGTACGATAGAGTCATGGCACACGGAGGCTACATTAACCACTCTGAATTTGCTTTGGATGAGGCTTTCTATTATATTCATTATACAGGCGGAGGTATTGGTCCGGCAACATTAGTACAGGAAAGTTTGTCTGCCAAGAAAACTCACGGCGATTGTGTTATAGCTGATGCCCTTACACTTGAAGAAGGCAAAGTTACGCTTTTACTGACAAAGGCAAAAAGTATATTGCCCCCACCAGGTTCTTGTGGCTATCGGATGCGAAAGGTATTGAATAAACGTAAAAACAAAAATGAAAAATCGTGGAAACAGAATTTTGATTTTCGGAATAATTGATTATGGCTGATATAGTAAATCAAGTAAGCCCCTTAAAAGTTCAAGAGATTGTTAAGGCTGGCTTTAATCGTATGCAAACTTATAGACGTGCAAGAGCCATGTTTGTTAAAGCGTATGTCGGGCAGTATTACAGTGAAATATTTGGCCAGACAGGAGGGCAGCCAATAAATTTACTCTTCTCGGCTATACGTGCGATTGTACCTACGATTGTAAGTAGGAACCCACGTAATAAAGTTACTACTGACCACTTGTCATATAAAGAATATGCAGAGTTACAGTCATTAGCCTTGGATAAAATTGCATTGCGTGTTAATTTAAAATCAATTTTACGTGGCTGGGTTGTATCGGCTATGTTTAGTATGGGCATTATTAAGATTGGTATATCGGCTAACGGCAACTGCATATTGATAGATGACCAATTGATTGACCCCGGAGATATTTATGTATCTTTGGTGGACCTTGATGATTTCGTCATAGACCCGCTTTGTAAAAGTATTACAGAGTCTTCATTCTTGGGTAATAGAACACCAGTGCCACGTCAGTTTTTATTGGATAATGATTTATATGACCACGACCTTGTTATGAAGTTACCATCAGCTACGGCGTTGACTGACGGCAAACGAGCTACGGCAGATATATCCCGGCAACATGGCGGTGTTTTTACTATGAAAGATTTGCAGGATTTAGTAAATGTAGTGGAGTTATGGGTTCCAGATGCTAATGCGTTGGTTACAATTCCAGACCCACGAGAAGTTACTTTCCCTAAATATCTTGGCATCACTGATTATTATGGCCCGGAAACTGGACCGTATCGTTTTTTAAGTTTTACACCACCTGTTGATAGTAACCCTTTGCCGGTTGCTCCGGTTAGTTTGTATTTTGATTTGAATAAAGCCGCGAATAGGACTTTTGTTAAAATTCTGGACCAGGCTGAAAACCAAAAAGACATTGTGATGTATAATCCATCACATGCTGATGTTGCCCAGGATGTTTTAGATGTCAATGACCAAAATTCAGCAATAGCTACTGATAATCCTGATGCAGTCAAAGTTGTATCTTTCGGCGGGCAGAACCAAAATAATGTGGCAATGTTACAGCAGTTGCAGGTGTGGTTCAATTATATGTCTGGCAATCCCGACCAACTGGCGGGAGTAAAAAGTGATGCGGCGACCGCAACACAGGCAAGTATATTACAATCTAATGCTATGATTTCAGTTGAAGATGCAAGAGATATATTGTACGACGGTACGGCAGGTATTAGCCATGATTGTGCTTGGTACATGCACCACGACCCGATGTTGGATTTAGTTCTTGCTCGTAGGAAACCTGGAATGGAAACAGAACAAATAATTCTTACACCGGAACAGAGGAAAGGTGATGTTGAAGATTTCCTTTATAAAATTGTGTCAAAATCAATGACACGATTGGACCCGGCTATACGTTCTAAACGTATGCAGGAGTTTTTGGTTAATGCAATTCCAGCATTAGCAAATACGGCAATGATATTGATACAGCTTGGTGTGCCATTTAATTTTCAGAAGGTTGTAACAATGGCCGCTAATGAATTGGAAATCGGCGATGAAATGTCGGAAATTTTTGAAGACCCTGAGTTCCAGCAAAAGTTGGAAACGTATTTGCTGTTACATCAAGGTGGTGGCGGTTCTGGAGCAGGGGGTACACCAGGTTCCACCCGCAAAGCTGGACCGATGAGTAACCAGGGTATTACGCAAAACAATGGTTTTCCAATGAAACGGAATATTACCAGTCCTGGCCAAGATGCAAATGCAGCGGCTCAGAGTGGGGCCGGTCAAGAAAGTCAAGGAACATTTTAATGGGAGGTATAACGGTGTCTGATAAAGAAGAAAAAATAGGTGGCTATGATAAATGGGAAATTGAAAGTTGTTACGATACATTGATTAAAGCAAAAGAAATCCTTGCAGATGAAAAGAAAGTAGCGGCAGTTAAGATTTATGCTAAGGAAGCTCAGGAAGCTGCGGCAAAAGTTTCTGCTGAATTGGATTTAGAAAAAACTGTAGGTAAGAAGTTAGCTGAAATGTCTAAGACTAAACATAATCCAAACAATGCTCATAAGAAAGGGAAAGGTAGTTACTAATGTTTATAGGGGCGTGTCTTGAATGCTACGACGGCGAAAAGGGGGCCATAGTAAAGGTTACTAAGATTGACCCTGATGACCCAGTTTGCCTTAAATGTGGGAAGCCGAACTATCTTGTTTTCACAAATAGACAGGCTTATGGTGGTTGTAATGGAGATTATAAATTGACATCGGCAGCATTAGCTATAAGCCCATCACAGATAAGAGCACATAAGAAGTTACACCCCAGTGTAGGGGTTCTTCCTGATGGGCAGTTACAGTTTACTTCGTTCCGCAGCCACGATGAATATTTGAAAAAGACTGGGTTTGTTAAACATACCCAGAAAAGGAAAGTTAAAGGTAAGATTATTGCGTAAGTTAAGTAAAGTTACCACAATAGATACTGGCAATTGCAAAAGCTGTTGCCTCTAACCCTAATGAAAGGTAATATGATGGCTGAAATGGAGAAAGCAAAAAGTTTAGAAAGTACCAAGTTGAATAAGGCTGAAGAAGATGCTATTGCAGTAACTCAGACTCAGCTTAATGCTCTTGGTATTGAGGACGATGGACAGGAAGCTGAAGCTACTTCTATCCCTGATGAAAGTAATCAGGAAGTTGAGGCTACTCCTACCCCTGTAAGTAAAACGGATGTTGTCAAGGATGCTGTTGTCAAGGATGAAACTGAAAAAGAAAACACAGAGGAAGTGTCGCTGCCTGATGCGTATTATCATACAGCGATTCGTCAAGGAATGGAACCTGGCGAAATAAAGGAGTTGTTTGAAGCGAACCCCGAAGTAGCAATACGAGTGCTTGGCAAAATCCATGAAGCATCAAACAAGGTTGCAAATGATTTTGCAACTATGGGTCGGACTAAGATGAAATCGGCAAATAAACCTGCCGATGCTGCAACTGCTACTGAGACTATTGCTGCTAAGAAAGTTGACCTTGCTGCTCTGAAAGAAGAGTATGGTGCAGACAGTGCCATAGTTAAGTTTGCTGAAGATATGCAGGCTTCAATTCCGGCAAATACTATCGTACCTGAGATTGTTGCTCAACCACAGAATCAGCTGATTGTTCAGCCCCAGAACGTAGCACTTGACCCCAGAGTAGAAGTAATGGTCAATCAGTTCTTTACTGCTGATACCTTGAAGCCATATAAAGATTTTTATGGCGAAGGAAAGGATGTTAATAAACTAACAATGGAGCAAAATCAGCATCGTTGGGATGTGTTAGATAAAGCTGACGAGATTGCTGAAGGGGCTGCTTTAATGGGTCGTCCTATTACACCTGATGAAGCTATGGACATGGCTCACTCATTGATAAGTAAAGATGTACAAAAGCAAGCAATGAGGGCCGAATTCAAAGCAACAATAAAGAAACGTGGTAAAGGGTTGACGCTTAAACCGGCACAAAGTAAAACAGCAATGCCGGTCAAGGATGCTAAAGCTACCGAAAAGGATTTGGAAGCAAAAGTTGAAGCACAAATGGATAAAATTGGATTAAGATAAACCGAAAGGATGAAATACTATGGGAGTAAAAGATAGTGAATTAGCGGATTTAATTGCAATTACGCTAAATAATTTACCCGACCAAGAGTTTGAGGTAAGTTGGACTAATAACGATTATGAATTTAGTCGTATTTACCAAAGCGAACGCTGGGTCGTTGATGGCGGTACTCAAATCGAGCGTAAGGTAATGTTGGACCATACTGGCAATGCCAGGTATCGTAGGTCTTTTGATACTGACACACCCACAGTTGGCGATGTCATGCACACGATTTTAGTTCCGTGGACTCAGATTGGCACGAATTATTCGTGGGACAAGTTTGAAATGCTGAGAAATAAGTCGGCAAGAGGTTTTATCAAACTTATGAAAGTTCGTAGACTTGATGGTTTGTGGTCTTTAGCAGACCTTATTGAAGAGCGAGCTTGGAAGACCCCGACAAGTGCTACTGATAATTTGTACCCGTATGGCGTACCTTACTACATGGCAATCAAAAATGCGGCTGGTAATGTTAATAGCACGTCTGGTTTCGTTGGGGCCACTGTTGTTTATCAGGATGCTTCGGAAGGCACACTTCGTGCTGGTATCGATAGTTCGACTGAAGCCAAGTGGCGTAACTATGCTGCTTTGTACACGGCAATCGACAATAACATGCTGAAAAAGTTCCGACTTGCTTTTATGTACACTAAATTCAAAGCACCGATAAGTGTAAATGACCCACAGAACAAGAGAACTGCTCAAAAGCGAATTTATACTGACTTTGATACAACTGCACAGCTTATGGATTTCGCTGACCAGAGAGATGACAATCACTCTGGCAAGGATATCCTGGGCAACCTCAAAGTTGATGATACTGGCCTGGTTACAATTAACAGACTGCCGGTTGTTGCAATCAATCAATTGGATGGTGCAGGTTACACGCCGATTTATTGTATTGACTTTGCGAAGTTCATTCCGTATGTCCATGAAGGTTATTGGATGGATGAAGGTGAGCCGATGACGGGTGGAACCTCTCAGCACACTACGTTTACGGTGTTCCTGGATGGGGCACATAATAATCTGTGTCTGAATCTTAGGACAGCCGGTTTTGTCATGCACAAAGCGTCTGAATAAGGTCTTTTGTGTTAATTAGAAATTAAAAAGAAAGGAAAATAATTATGACTAAAGGAAAAGCAATTACTGACCAAGTAGCCTTTCCGGGATTGGTTAGTTATGAAACTGCTGGGCAGTGGGATTTTCTTTATGAAACTTCGACTGTCAAGAACCCTAAGTATGATATTGGCGACCGGGTACAATTGCCTGATGGCAGGGTATACCGCTATGCGAAAGCAACCAACGCTATTCCGAGTTGCAAATTTGGTGTTAAGTTTTACAACCAAATTGCGGATGGCCTCGGTGTTTCGATGGCTATCAATCATGCAATCGGAGAAAGGGACATAGTATTAACTGCGGCTGGCGTTACTGAAAACGAGTATCGCGGCGGCTATATGCTGATTCATGTCGGCACACATCAACAGTTTAGGGGCGTTATCGGCAATAGTGCAACCAATGGGGCCGGTCTTGTTACGTTCACACTTGATGCCGGGTTGACTGTAGCAGTTACTACTGAATACTGCGAGGTTCTTCAAAGTCCTTACGCCAACGTCAAGTTGACTGCCGGGCCATCTGGCGGTTTGGCAGGTAACGACTACTCTTCAGTAGCCGGGATACCTAATGTCATTACCGCTTCTGCTAATCAGTTCGTTTGGCTTCAAACGTGGGGTCCGTTATGGATTAACCCTCATGGGTCGAGTTTGCAGGACGCTGGTATAACTGGTGGAGAGAGGAAACTGGTCTTTGATGTTGAAGGTTCAGTTTGTATTGAAGACGACGCTGCTCATGGTCCTGGGGCAGACGGCGATGAGCATCAACTTGCGGGGTTCATTATCGACAGAAGTGCTTCTGGTACTTCTGGTCCTCCGTTGGTCATGCTTACAATTAGTCCGTAAGAGTAGTAAGTAATTAGTTTTTAAGGTCCGGCCTTGCTTCTCTTCAACAAAGGTGGAGCAGGTCGGACTATAATTGACATTAACTTTTGTTGAAGGGAAGAATTATGGAAGCTGAAAAGAAATACAAATTGGATTTGAGTGAGTACAGTGTTACAGCAAAAGTACCCGAAAGAGACAATGACGGTAAAATAGTAAAAGATAGGCATGGCGATATAAAACTCGTTGATAAAACGATGTCTTACCCAATTCGCGATAATCTTTCAAGGTGGCTACGAACAGTCGGCATGTTTAAGACCGCTGAAGATGTGGCTGAAGCTGTTTGTTTCGCCAAACAAATCAGGGATGCAGAAAATGATTATATTATTCTTGACGAGAAAGAGGCAAGAGTTTTGAGACTGGTAGTAGATAAGCATCTTGAATTAGCAGCCGATAATCAGGTACAGTTTCCACTTGGCGGCGAAGTACATGAGGAAGCTATTTGTCGTGTGGCTAATATGAAAGAAATAAAGGCGGAATAAAATGGCAGAACCAACAAGTGCATTAGGATTTTATGATTTAATCCTGCGAATAGCAGAAAAAGCTGGAATGGCTTATTATGGTAGTGATGGTCAGGGCAAGGCAATCGCACCAGTCGATGCTTTCAATCTGGATAAAATCAAACGAATCGTCAATGACGGCTTTAGAAAATTTGTCGCGAGTTCGCCTGTACGTGGGTGGCATTGGCAGGAGCGTATCGCAAAGATAGCCTTGTCTGCTGCTGAAGGTGGAACAGCGACTGGTGGAACTGCTACTACTCTTATTGATACTACGAGCCGGGATGAAGATGATGATTACTTCAATGATTGGATTCTTACCATTACTGGTGGAACTGGGGTAGGAGAATATGCCACTGTTACTGATTTTGATAACGGGACCAGCAAACTTACTTTTTCTGGTGGTTTATCTGGCGGCTCAACTCCTGATACTACATCAGTTTATCGGGTGGAAAAGGTTAATCTCCTGCCTGAAGATTTCAATGGCGAAGTAGATGGGCCGATTACTTTTGCTGCCAGTACCAATCGTGGTTCTAATATTGAGTGGGTGGGCGAGGCTTCTATCCGGTCTAATCGAGCCGATTTCATTACGACTGGTTACACATTAAGAGCAGCAGTACGGCCTTATCAACCAGTAGCAGGAGTTTTGGGTTCTGCAAGACGGTGGGAATTGATTATAGACCCCGCACCTGTGGCCGCTGACACACTTGAATTTCCATATACATCGCATTTCAATGAGATGGATTGCGAGACTGGAATAGCAACTGGCGGCAGTTCTACTACACTTATTGATACTGGTAGACTGGAAGCTGATGATTATTTCAAGGATTGGATATTGACAATTATCGCCGGGACAGGTTTAGGTCAAACAGCTACAATTACTGGGTATGATGAAGGTACTACTACATTTACTTTTACAGGAAAATTATCGGGGGAGTCAACGCCCGATACTACGTCAGTCTATTATGTAGAACCAGCAGCTAATTTACATCCGGCTGGTTTCAAGTTTGATGATGCAGTTCTTGCAGCATGTTATGCCCAGGCTGAAGAAGATATTGAAGAGATGAATGAAGGTAAGGTAGAGAAATTTTACCAAGTGGATTTACTGTTTGCTCATAAAGTTGATGGGCTATCACGTCCACGAAAATTGCGGCCCAGACATAAGAATCAATGGATGGGCGGGTATCATAGAACATCGTTAGACGTAACGTACGACTAACTATAATTTTTGAATTCCGAGTCTATCGGAAAAGAAAACCGGCTTGACCGGAAAGGAAGGTAGGTAGTATTATGGGATTAAATCCTGGAACATTTTTGAAAAGGGCGGAGTCTATTATAACAGGCTTCGGGTACAAGAAAGTTTTGCCGATTTCTTTGTATGATGCACATTTGGAAAGTGATGGTTCACCGCTTACAACGTCTCTCGGCACTAATCCTGGATTTGATAAGAAAGGAACAAGTTCTAAGCATACAGTCCTTACATGGGCGGCTGACAAAGTAGTAGCTGCTGGTGTTACTTTTCAAATCCCCGATGATTATGACCAGACGCAAGATGAATTGAAATTTATGATTAAGGTTAAGAGTGCTGGGACTACGAACACCCCAACATTTACAGCTGCGGTTTACAAAAATGACTCAGCTACTGATTTGGCTCCTGATGCCACGGCTGCTATAAGTAGCACGTTAGCATGGGTTGAATTTGACCTTGATGGCAATAGTTTAGTCGCTGGAGATAATATCACAATTGATATTACTCCTGGAGCACATAGTTCAGATGCTATTGATGTATTCGCTTTGAAAATGGAATATCGTACAGACTTAGTGTTCTACACACAGACTGAAAGATAATTGTAACAATTAAAGGTAGGGGGCGATTTATTTTACCCCCTGCCTTTCTTTTGGAATTATAATATGAGTGTAACATATTATCCTTATACATGTTTGTCATCAGGTTCTGCTGTACCATCCGGCACTTATATATGGCATCCCTTACCTGAAGAATTTTCTGTAACTATTGTTGAGGCTGTAACATTTTTGAATGCGGCTGGTACTTCACGAGCGTGTTTACTCACTTTAACTGGCGATGTTGAACAGTTTAGTAACCATTCATGGACCAATAATGGTCAGACTCTTTTACCTGATACATATGATGGCACAACTATTAGCTATATAACAGATGGGGGTGTCGGGGTAACGGGTGTTACTGGAGCGGGTATTGAATCCGTTCATGTTGATGGATTGTATCGTGGTGGTATTACAGTTACTCCATCAAAAGCAGGTTATGAATTTAGCCCGACTTCATTTACTCTCGATGGGGGGAGTGGTGCGGGGGTGTATGTTACTTTTGCGGCTGTGGCTATTGGGTCGCCATTGACATTAGAATACCCTGATGATGAAGGAACAAATTTTTATTTGAATAAAGACTTGTTTTTGGAAATGCGATGGGACGACCCAAATTCTAAACCAATTGCTGACCACACTTTATATTTTGCCGCAACGGGCGACCCGGAATTTATTCCGCGAACTGACAGGACCAGATACAGTATAGTAGCGTATAAAATGTTTCTCGATGTAGAACTTGATTATAGCACTACTTATCTTTGGTTTGTCAGAAAAGATTTAGGGGGTGGGGACTTTGTTGATTCAGAAACCTGGTCGTTTACAACAATGGCTTATGCACCACCAGAACATTCAACACGAGAAAGGTTAAGTTACGGGGAAGACCCTGGGGGGGCTACTGAAACAGTCCCCAGTGGCGAGAATAACATGATTACAGTACAGCGTTTAATAGCTGTTGCAAGAAATAAATTTTTCTATGAGGATGTCTGATGGGGTTTCCAAAACGAGTTCAATTTCCACTATTAGGAATACATAAAGGGCGGGTAACTTCACAACAGCCATTTGCCACTGCTTCACGAATGTCAAATGTCCGATTATATGATGTACTTGATGGGCGGGCAAGAGGTGGTCAACGTCCTGGTCTTACGCCGTGGGGTAATGGAGACTTGGTAGGTGCTGCTAATAATCCAGTTGTTGCAATGTGTGTTGTTTCAAGCATTATCTAAGGATATACGATGCCTATCTCAATTACACCTTATACTAATATAAAACGACTCATCGCAATCGGCAATAATGAATTATTTTGGGAGACTGATGTGGCTGCTGGAGAAATGGTAGAATTGGTTGCTGCAAGTGTTGAAGGCGAGCTTGATACAGAAGACCAACTTAATGTATTTGAAGCATTCCAAAAAGCTGTTATAGTAAACGGGGCCAAATTAAAAATTGCCGATTTCGGGAATGTTAAATTAACTGTTACGGCCTTAACTGATAACAGGTGTCCGGCAAAAGGAGATATTTTAACCCAAGACCAGGAAGGAGTCGGTACGAATAAGGCATACATGGTAGTGGATTTTGTTAATACTGCCAGAACTAATATATACGGCTATGCTTATTATGAGGGGGATGCTACTGCCTTTGTTACCGACAAGGATATAACCAGTGGCGACGAAACTGGAAGCATGGACCCAAACCCAATACCACATGCAAATATTTCAGCGGTTACTGCCGCACCACATTGGTATGATTTGGCTGTATATCCCGATGTTACTGTAGACGGCGATATAATTTCTTATGGGTCATTACCTAATAAGGCTTATCTTGGCTGTCTTTATAATGGGCGGGTAGTTTTATCTGGCGACCCTGAACGTCCATTCCAGTGGTACATGTCCAGGCAAGCTAATATATTTGACTGGGCCTATATTGCTAATGACCCTGGAACTCCAATATACGGTGGGGTATCTGACCTTGGAGAACTTGGAGATATCGTTCGATGCCTGGCTCCGTACAAGGACGACTACCTTATCATTGGCTGTTCAACGAGCATGTGGGTAATGTTTGGCGATGCAGCAGCCGGGGGGGCGATACGAGAACTTTCATTAACTACTGGCATTTTTGGGGCCAATTCATTTTGCTGGGACAATCAAAATAATTTTTACTTCTGGGGGAATAACGGTTTATATAAAACAACAGTTCCCGGTGTCCCAGTATGTGTTTCACAGTTTAAGTTGCCACGATTGATAAAGAAGGAAGCTGCAAGTCCGTTGACACATCGAGTTATATTGACTTATGATGCAGAACGACATGGCATATTAGTAACCATTACACTACTGATTGATGGTTCAAACAGTAATTATTGGTATGATTTGAACGCCATTGATGAACAGGAAATCGGAGGTTTCTTCCCAGAAAAGTACCCGGATGATTGCGGGGTTTTTGCTGGCATTTACTATGATTCTAACACTGCCATCCACAGAAGTTTAGTTCTTGGATGTGCTGATGGTTATATACGTAAATTTAGTGATAGTGTTAAAAGTGATGTGGTAGGTCAAACCAGTAATCCTATTGACAGTTATGTATGTCTTGGACCGATAGTAATGTCTCGTTTATCACGAAGAGAAGGTGTATTAGCTGGGGTAGATTTAACTGTAGCTGGCGGGGGTAGTGATGAAACATATCAGAAAAATTCTAACGATGTAGATTTCAAAATTTACACAGCAAAAACATCGGAGCAAGTTTTGGAGAGGCTGGCGGCAAATACAAATCCAAACTTTGCCGGTACATTTACGGGGCCGGGCAATTTTCGTGGCTCTACACGACGACAAACAGTTCGCAATGTTTACCTTGGTGTACGGCTACAAAATAATACAGCCGACGAGTCGTGGGGCTTTGAAGATTTATTCGTTAATTTGAAAGATAGTGGGAGGCAGAAATAATGGCAGTACGAACTACTACAACAACTTCAAAATCTGGGGTTAGTGCAGCTTCAATTACACGGGTGCAAAAGTTTTTTGAAGAGGCTAAAAAAATATTTGGTGAAGAAGGTGCATTTATGGGTGGCATTGAAGCCCAGCTTGCACGTACTGAAAAAAGAGCAGTAGCTTCTGGGATGCAAGGTTTGGCCGCTGCTGGATTAGCTGGTACTTCAATGGCTGGTGGCCTCGGAAAGAAATTTCAAGAAGAGGTTGCTGTTCCAGCATTGGCCCAGGCGGAATCTACAAGGCTCTCTGCTTTAGCGGGTCTTTATCAATCACAGGCAAGTGCAGAAGCAAATCTTGCTACCCGTTTTACTACACAACAAACTACTACACCGATACAAGATACATCACAATGGGGCATACCAAGACGGCCACAACCAGCACCAGTTCGACCAACTCAACGTGCAGGAACCCCTGGAGCAACTAAACCTGTAGCTCCTACAACTAAAACTGTAGCTCCGCAACCTACACCGACAGTAAGAAAAAGGTCCGATTTACCGGATAAGGCTGGAACTCTGCAAGCAACAATCGGTGGAATTAGTT
>SDBT01011727.1_pt1 | contig 14092 bp, 14 predicted proteins | sample 2277101 | NCBI WGS metagenome assembly SDBT01 (sample SAMN10404973, study PRJNA504765) | marine sediment metagenome | isolation source: marine sediment core GS10_PC15, 103 cmbsf | place: Arctic Ocean: Southern Knipovich Ridge | collected 2010 | reverse complement strand
CATTGGAGCAACTGCAATTACATCCGCATTCCTGAGGAATGAGTAAATCCCCTCTGCCTTAAGCTGCCCCTGGCACACTCTGGCCTCTGACTCGTCGGAAAAGGTCATGATGGTTACTAAGCTCCTATCCATTTGATGTGAGTAAAGTATTAGAAGTGTTTCTGAGTGTAACATGGAAGGTGTATTAGCTAAATGGCTGTCAATTGGAAATTGCATTGGAATATAATATAATATTCTATGCATTGACTTTAATTTAAACTAGTTTATACTACCTACATAGTAACTAAGCCAATATGACCACTTCAGTAAAAATTGTAGTCTACAAAGAAGGAGACCAGCACGTTGCATTGTGTATTAATAATGGTATCTCAAGTTTTGGAGATTCCAGAAAGGAGGCAATAGATAGTCTACAAGAGGCTCTGCAGCTTTATTATGAAGATGCACCAACTAGAGAAGTACAGAAAGTATCATATCCGGCTATAAAAGATCTCCGCCTTCAGTATGCCTAAACCAATCAAGCTAACATTAGTACTCAGGGGGCTAAAGGAGAATGGCTTTGAACCTGTTGCTCAAAAAGGGAGTCATAAAAAATACACAGATGGTGAACGGACTGTGATTGTTAAGGTTACAAAAAAGGAAATACCACAAGGCACATTCAACTCCATACTTGGTCAATCTGGCTTACAGGAATCAGACTTCCGATAAGAGACCTATTCAGCCAAATTCCAATTATCTACCCGGACGATCATCAACTGCATCAAAAGGAATTGGTTCCCATAAATTTCCATGTATACCTTCGACAAACTTCCCAATAATCGGCTCAAATCTAATATGAAGATCTCGCCGTATTTCGGTATATTTTTTGCACGCCAAAGATGGGTTCATTAGGATTTGCTCTAGCGACTGTGTTTCTCTCGCAATATCCCATGTCTTAAGGCACTTTCTACGCTGCTCATCGGCTAAAGGCTTACTTTTGGCATAAGCTCGCCTTAAAGGAAGTATAAGCAACATACGACTGCGATCCTCCTTACTGCAAGCCTGAAGCCCTTCGCCAGGCTCTGTATCGGGATCACCAAGAAGTCGCGATTTCTCAGTACGACAAGTGTTAATCCGAGTCCGCCTCTTATTATCAGCAAGACGTTCTTCTCTGCCATCCAGAAACTTGGTCTCCCCTTCTCCCTCATGACTTAGGTGCGTCGCAGGCGCTTTTACACCCGAATTCATATCAGTATTGGTACTCGCACAAGAAGTCAGACCAGCCATTAAGCCTGCTGCTAAAACCTGATAGACCCTGCTTCTTAAGGGGTTATTTACTGATGGAGTTTCTCCTGAAGTATCCTCGGCAGAACGCATATCAAAGTGGTTAAGCGTACAAAGGATATGTATCGTACACTTATATCACATTTCCGTCAAACTACTCCGCCAAATTCCAATTGCGTGAGGAGCCAAATTCCTTTGCAGACGGATTGAATCCCTTAACTATCAACCATACCGCCATAACCATTTCTTGCACGGCGATTGGTGCAATTAATAAAATCGCTATTGTTGGAGAAAGATTTGTATACGTAGACAGAATAACGCCAATCAAAATAGTTATAGAAGCAATAAATCCCCAACCTGATATAAATCGTGGAACGAGTTTTGATTTATATAATGCGGAATAAAGAATTAACGCTCCTATGGCAAAAACGACAACATAAAGTACTCCGTCGGTGTTAACCCAATAAAGTCTGGACTGAATTAAGCTACCTACATCTTGAAAATATGAAGCATCCAGATCTCCTTTGTTCAAATAGTCCCGACTTAAATTAACTAGTGATAATTTACTAATTTCAGCAATACCTATAAGCACAGCTTCAAACGATCTGAAGACAACATAACCTATAGCTAATATCTTGTTACGTTTTTTTAAAATGGGAAACAAAAATATTGGTATGAGAAACATTGCAGGAATCATTATTGACTCAAGTAATATTCCAGTTATGAAAATTGCTCTGTTTGAGTAAATAATATCCAGATAATCTGGAGAATTTAGAATGGGCTTATAAAGAGGTTCTGCAAAAAGAGCAGCAGTCGCAATTATAAACAATATACCTACAATTATGGCGATTCTTCTGTTTGAATTCATTTTTGTCTCCTTTAGCCGTGATTTAGTCATGATTTGATAATTAAGGCTTAGTTGAGTTTTATAGAATTGACTATTTCTTCAGTAACACCATTATAAAAAGCAAATCAATGTATAGCAAACAGTTTAATCAATAATCGGGCGAAGGCGCCCTTCAGGAAAAATTGCCACAGACTGTAGTTTAGCGTTGCAAAGTATAAGGAAAAGATGGTAAAATTGGCTCTGTTTATAGGATATCAACAAATGGAAAAGAAACGACATATCGTCATAGATACACAAGTCTTTCATAGCATATATACAGGCTCAGATATACTAGTAACAGGACTTGAAGGTGTGGCGCAAATGGCTGAGGCTGGGCAAATCGAATTACTACTGCCGCAGCAGATTCAGGATGAAGTATTCAGAAATAAGGTTGGCAAATGGCTTACTGCAGCTGATAGAAAGCTTGTTGATTTGATAAAGAGTGAACGAAATGATATCACCAGACTGAAACGCGAATTCAATGGAAGAGACTTTCTTCAAGCAGCTATTGATGAGATCGAGGAAAAGATAGCCAAGCTAGAAAAGGAGCGGGATAAGCTAAAAACAAAATACATATCACCGCACAGCAAACCCAACAAATTGCTAAAAAGGCTGTTTAAAGAAGCCAAACTAATTGAAACAAGTGATGAAGTAGTAAGAAGAGCTGAAATAAGGTCGACAAAACGAAACCCACCGTTGGATAACGAAAATCATTTTGGAGATGCCATAATATGGGAGACGCTATTACAATTCTGTCAAAAGAAGACAAACCTCATAATAGTAGCGTACGATACAGGCTGGAAAATGGGTGGTGTAAAGTCGAAGGAAATAAATAAATTTCTTTACAAGGAATGGAAGGCTAAGAATGGTGGCGAGCTAGAGCTATATGGAGAACTAACTTCGCTACTACCAAAACCAAAAACCAAGCAGGAGATCACGAAACGCACCGAACTGACGCAAGAGGAGTTAAAAAGCCACTCAATTGATCTAGATGCACTGCTCGCACCCTTAAAGGTGAAAATAGCAGAAACGCCAGCTGAAGTCGATGAATTAACAGAATTTCTGAACGGAAATGAACCCATTACGATGGCTAGTGGCCGCGTATGTGGTTTATGTCACAAACTCTTCGATGGAAGTATAGATGACATGTACTGTAAAAACTGCAACAAGAAATACTTCAAGTAGTACAAACTAGCCGACAAATAACATCGATTCAAATAATGAGACATTCATATCAGGGACCATTTACATACAGCGATAAAATTATAAGGGACTGGAATTTCAGTATTATTGGTGTTTATTACTGCGGTTATAAAGCTGTTAGTGGAAACCTGTATGTTCTATATGTTGGCCGTGCTACGGGTGAAGGTGGTATAAGGGAGCGACTCCTTCAGCATCTTAATGAGAATAAGTGGGCGAGGGTAACACACTTCGGTTACGTAGCTTGTGACACAGCACGCGAGGCCGAAGATTTTGAAGCAGGCGAAATCAAACGACTTCAACCCACATACAATGAACTGGGTAAATAGATTCAAAAAATCTATCTAGTATTGAGTATATTTACAATTCAGCTCTATCACAAATCTTTAGGTAGTGCCAGAGCCATCGCAACCAGTAGGCATGATTTAGTCATGATTCCAGCATTAAAAGTGCTTCTCACTATCACATACTTTTGCTGAAAGCATTGATATCATCAAATAATCTCTTTTTAAATCCTTCAACATTCAATTTCTTACTCTTCAAAATTTTTATCAATTTTTTAATTTTTTTAGAAGGATCAGATCCACTTATCAGATAGGCTTCCTTAAAATACTTACCAGCCTTTTCATAATCATGAGCATCTAAAGCACATTCACCAACAATATTGTAGTAGTATTTCGGTAGCTTTTTAATCTTTTCAATTGCTTTTTCAAATGTTCTTAGATAATTTCTTTTGTCGTACCTAACAACATAATCTCTATTGAAATCAGTAGGTATATTTGCTTTATTATCAACAAACAGAATAACAGGCTTGCCAAAGCCTAGCATTAATCCTTTTTCCATAAAAATATTACATAGTGACTTTCCTGGGAAAGAACTACTTGAAAACACAATACCAAAAGGTGATCCTAATATATTTTGACATATCTCACATAAATAATCTCCAACAGCAGGTAGTTCTGCGCCAAAAGTTTGCTTGAAAGAATGTTTCTTAAGCATTTTACCTACATCTTTCATTATTAATTTTAAATTCGCATCTAAATCAACTCTTGCTCTAGACATAATAAAAACATCCTTTGGTTTTGGTTCAATAATCTTAGTGCACTCATCTTTCGTTAATGGACAGATAATCATTTTCTTTTAGTATGTTTGTATGGGCCAGGTGTACTTTTATGGCCTAATATTCTTCCGCTAGAAGTATCAATTTTTACCCAATTCCCCGTTATTGGATTTCGAGCTTGCACTCTATCTGTGTATTGCCCATGTAATTGACCATTTCTATCTCTTCTAGCCATAATTATCATATTATTAGTTATCTAACCCAAGTTTCTCATCTTTTTTGTTTTTCTCAAAATAGATAAGTCTGCCATCTACCACAAATTCTGTAATTTATATAAGAAACTCGCTAACGCAATAAATCAAATAGTGCGTTATTTGAGCGAGAGATTCATTAGGAAACGGGTCCAATAAGTTAACGCTAGCCACAGTTACCCTGTTATTTTTTTAAGGTCAACCACGTTATTTATCATTCCATCTACATAAAGAAATACTTTTTCTGCAAATACTTTAGCGTCCTTTTCAACAATGTCTTTTCCAATGGCAATTAAGTTTAGTTCCCCATTATCATCCTCAGTTACCCGAATTATGATCACATCAAAAAACCTAGAGTTTCTTTGTTTCAGTATTTCCTTAGGAACAGAGTAGTTTACTACAAAATATTCGGGAGCCTGTATACCATAGCCGATTCCTTCAATCATTCCCTTCTCAATTTTCTTGGTAAGTTGATTATGAAAATGGTCCCAGAAGGAATTAGCCAATTGCACATGCCTTTTCGTTTCTGGTAAAAAAAGTTCTTTATTGAAATTCTTCCCCTCCGCCTTTTGAACAATATCAGAGATGCTTTCAGCACTTTTGTAATTGTCCCTTGTTACTTCCATTTGAATTGAATCAAATTTCTTCACACTAGAACCAAGTGTTTTCAAAAAATTTTCCTCATTACTAAAATCACTTGGAGAGTAAAGCACGCTTGGATTGAAGTTCAACGTTAGGAAAAAGATAACAACAAGAATGCCTGGGAACAAGATTATAAACCACAGGAAAATCTCTTGTAATGCCGCAGGAACAAGTCCTAAAACCACAGTTCCGTTTATTTCCGCGAGTCCCGCAAAAATAGCTATAATTGTCAGTGGATTACTTACTTTTTTGAAGTCAGTAGTCATGTTAGTTGTGTTATATAATTTGTGTTAACCTCTAATTCTATTATCTCTTCTGCTCCTTAAGCTCAACCTGAAGCTGGGCACCACATGCCTCAAAATTTACTTGCTAGTAGTATTGTCGACGATTGTTATTCGCTTTGTGAAAGGTTGGGCAACCTCTATCCTCTCAACTAGATACGAAACGATATCCGCAGGATGCTCAAAATCTAAATTCTGAATCAATTTAACCATACTCTCTGCATCCTCCCGAAGTGTGGGATTGGCATCTTTGTCAGCGACAATTGCTTGATATTTTTCCTCTGGTGAAGCCTTTTCATGTGAGGCATAATAGCGCGAAAATTCAAAATAGGCTCGCAAAGTCTTACAATAATGTCTACGAGATATATTCTGCATACTCATCCTCTTGATTAACTCATCTGCAGTAATCTTAAACTCTCGGACATCATCATAAGTTGCTCGATCCTTTTTCCGAAGCACTAGAAGGAAGCATAATAAGCCAGGATGTAGATGTTGGTTTTCAGGAGTCAGCCTGAAGATAATAACAAGTTGCGAAATTATTTGCTCAATTTCACGCAATGTTAAATCGAAGTGTTGGGCCAGCAACGTGAAGAGATCAGTTATGCTCGACTCCTCAAACTTTAGCCTTGGATACCTTTGTCTAGACCTAAACCAAGCCTCCAAATTATGCCTGCCTAATACACTCATAACAAAGGGTTTTTTGTCAGGTTTTGGCAGATAGTAATCCAAATCAATGAATCTATTCAGATAACCGTCTATATCAATTGTCGGCCCATAAAGTGCAGAAATAGAACTGCCAATTTGTCGCTTATCGATCCCCAAAACAAATACAATATTATTAACGGAAAAAAGGTGCTTAATTTTTTCCAACACTTGAACAGCGAAATCCGGCCTGCATCTATCCAGCTCATCAATAATGAAGACCAAGGGTGAATCAGTATGTGACACTATTTCCTGCGCAAACTTTTCTAAATTCTTTCGGAATGACTGGAATGACTTCTTTGAAGTTTCATAAGATTTAAAGAAATCCTTTCCTACCTCCTCGGTCAACCCAGCCAAAACTTTTTCGGTGACGTCGGATGCATCAATTATGCCATATGTCCCCAATTTGATGGCTGCAGGCACAGCTTTCTTAATAAGTGAATAACCAGCTTTCTTAACCAAATCTAAACTCTTTTTCGCACGCTCATGAACCTTTTTTGGCAGCTCTAGTTCTTTTAAATTGAGTTCAATCTCCTTAATAAGCGCTACTAGGGCATCATCATTAAAGTCTGCTTCCCAAACATTAAAATAAAGCGAGGATATTCCACTTAGCGCCAAATCAGCCCGCCACATCTTGAGAAAGGTAGTTTTCCCAGTGCCCCATGGTGAATCAAGAGCAATAACATAAGGTTCATCCAAATTTTTAATAAACTGTTTTAGGATTCCTGCATTTTCACTTCTGTTCAATGCATCGTTTTTAAATGGATCCTTCGGATCAATCACAAAAGGACTCAATTTGATTTTCATAGCGTCTATGTAAGTGGGTTAATATCTTACCTATAATTCCGCCCTATCACAAATCCCATTATAAAGGCACCATTGGCAGACAAACTTCGACGGAGTGGGTGCGAAGTCAGATTCGTTGATATTACCCGCCGTTTCAATACTCTCTCTCATCATCTCCAATTTATCCGAATCAGGTTCAGTGGAGATTCCCAGGTGTTTTATCACTATTCACAGCCGTAGCCATCCTTATCTCTGTCTAGCCCGTAAATGTCTCTGCCTATTACCTTTACGGGTCCACGAACATAAGCTGGCCCATTACCGCTGCCACCAGCGCAATCAACATCACTTGCTATAGGCACGCAACCAGAATAGTTCGGATCGCAACTACTAGTGGGTTGGGTTTTTATGGCTGGCGCAGGCATAATGGTTTTTATAGGCGAAGGTGGTGGCGTTGGCACAAATGTATTGATAGGCTCGGGTGCAGGTGTGATAGTTTCTACCTTTGGTTCGCTTACAACTTCTTTAACAACTTCTTCAATTACCCCCCTAATCAATTCATCAGCCACTTGCTTCGACGCTTCTTCAACTAAATTCTCAGTTTTAACATAGTCTGTATCGATATAATTAGGCTGAATCACTAAATCCCGCCCATTATCACTGCAGCCACTAAGCAGCATAGTTGCTGTCAATAGAAGTGATAATTTTCTCATATTATTTACGGTTTTCTTCTATTGCCTTAAATACCAGCAGAGCTAAGCCTGACACGATAAGAGTGGCTGGCCAAACGAATATCGGAAGAAAAAAGGCTATTGCTATAGAACTACCTTTTGTGACACCTAAGACAATTAATCCAATTGCAGTCAAGATATAGCCTGTAGCCAAACTTTTTAATATTAGGGTCGCCATAAAGATAGAATTATTTACTTTTTTTTCAGCATTGAAATAATGGTATTGAGCGAGCAAAACTTATAGCCTGCGCTATTATGATATCGTATTTAAACTCCTGATAAGCAATCTCCCATCATTAGCATGCCAAAGGGTTTTCCTAGTAGATCATACTGCTTACTCATTATCATAATATTTTTGTCTCTAAATAGAGTAAAGATATTAAGATTGCCAAACCCCGTTTCTTCAATCAAATAAACTGTTGAGCCATTGTCTATTTTTATTAAAGGAGATTTATCACCGAAATTGCCAACCATTGCGGGATTATCAGTATTTATATCCACAAAAGTAAGTGTCATAGGCTTATCATCAATACTAATTGCTCCATTAATATGATTATCCTCAAAATCTGTAACAGCAGATATTTTCAATGTACACACAGCACTATCAGAATACGGGGGTTGTGATTCCGTCCAATTTTCATCAAGGGGAACCGTTTTTTTATTACTAACAGAGGGGTTGATTGCACATCCAACTAAAAATACTACAGCAAGAACAAATGTTGGTAAAAGGATTTTTTTCATATTAGTTAGATTAAGGTTTAAATCCGATTTCATGTAATTAATAAATACACGAACCCCTCACCCCTCCGCCCTATCGCAAATTCCATTATAAGGGCACCACTTGCACACAAACTTCGACGGGGTTGGTGTAAAGCTACTATCGTTTATTTTATCAGCTGTTTCAACAATCCCCTCCCTCATCTTATCCAGCTTATCATCATCAGGCTCGGTCGATACTTTCAGATCATCATCCAGAAAGTACAAGGTCAACTTGCTAGCCGACTGACCAAAGCATTCCTTGGCAGCCAGGGCGTAGATCATCAGCTGTTGGTCTTTGTCCACATCCTTCTGGCTCTTGGTCTTACCCGACTTATAATCAATCACTTCCAGCGTGCCATCACTTAGGCTATCAGCGCGGTCGATGCGGCCGGTAACGGTGTATTTGCCCATCTTAAGTTTGAAGCCCTTTTCAAGGTACTCAATACGGGTCACCTCATCTTTAAAATGCCCGTAAAACTTCTCCAGAATCTCTTTTCCACGCTTTTTCAGGGTGTCATGATGGTCCCTGGAATCAAAACCAACAGGAATCCACTTGTCTTCGTAAATCGTTAAGAGGCGTTCGAGCGACAGGTCTTCCTTGTAATCCTCAAAGAGGGTTGCCTGCTTACTCTGAGAAACCAGCTTATAGAACTCATTGAGGGTGTTGTGCAGACTGGAACCAAAACTCGCCGCACCACTCGGTGGCTGTGGGATCTTAAGGAGGTAATTGTATTCGTATTTACGTGGGCAATCCTTAAAGCTGTTTAGGGCAGAATGACTGAATTTCATAATCGGCACGCGGGGTCCAAGTTCAGCGCTTAAGGGTAGGTCGACGGTGGCTGGCTTTAAGAAGCGCTCCACGCCTTCGGTCGTCTTTTCGATTTTAGTCGGAATCTGCTCGGCAATCTCCTGCACAAATATGCTTGGCTTCTTGATTCGTGGGTTCTGGGCATTCGATGAGGAGTAAAAGTCACTATAAAGTAGGTGAAGGTGCTCTTTAGCGCGAGTCATGGCGACGTAGAACAGTCTTCGCTCTTCCTCGACATGCCAATCCCCTTCTGTCGGGATTTCAGAAATCAGTTCTTGCGGTACTTCGATGGGATCTTTGCGATTGTCCGAGGGAAAACGACGGGCCACCAGGCTGGGCAGAAAGACGGTATCAAATTCAAGACCCTTGGCTCCATGTACGGTAGAAATCTGAACACCATCGATTCCACCGATATCAAACTTAGCGGCCGGATTCTCACCGGCCTCTTCACTGGCTGTCAGGTATTCCACAAAGTCGATAACGGTCTTATCATCCGATTCCCGTTCAAACTGGTTGATACGCCCAAAGAAGGAAGCAATATTGGTAATCTGCTCCTCAGCCTCGATGGTATCTTTGCCAAGTAAATCCTGATAAATCTTTCGCTCCTCGGTAAATTTAAACAGGCATTCGCCGGCAGTGTGGTTTTTGGAAAACTCGATTAAGTCTTTTAGATTCTTAGCTAGCTCGCTGGTTTCAGCGCTATTTTGAACCACATTCCACAGTGTCTGGTACTTCTTTTTGCTCTGAGCAATCAAATCCACAATGGTCTGCATCTTAAGATTCCAAGTGGCCATCCTCAGCACCCGGAAAAAGGAAATATCGTCAGTCGGGTCAGAAGTCACCCGCATCAGGCTGATAAGCTCTTTGACCTCGTCTTTATTGTAGAGCCCGCGTTCAGAGAGGAACTGGTAAGGAATATTCTCTTTTCTAAGGGCATCAACAAAAGGCTTGGCATGGCTGTTGGCACGGCACAGAATCGCGATTTGAGAGAGTGGCGTTTTAGAGAGCTTGATTGATGTCAGCACATAAGCCACCTCCTGGTCGATAGTCGATGAGTGAACCAGCTTCACGCTGTCCTCAGCGCCTTCCGTTTGGGCTTTCAGCTTCTTGTTTATCTTCGACTTCACTTCCAGACGGTCAGGGTTGTTGTTTTGAATCGAGTAATAAGCCAAATCCAGAATCTTCTGGTTACTTCGGTAGTTCTCGGTAATAACTACTTTCACCAAATCAGGATACTTCTCCTCAAACTGCAGAATATTCGATATAGCGGCTCCACGGAACTTATAGATGGACTGGTCATCATCCCCCACTACCATCAGATTCTTATGCTGGGCGGCCAGCAGATCAACAATCCGGTTCTGGGCAATATTCGTATCTTGATACTCGTCCACAAGAATATAAGTGTACTTCTGCTGTAAGAACTTCAGAATATTCGGCCTGCGGGTGAGTAGCTCGATGACTTTAAACTGCAAATCCGAGAAATCCAGACAATCATTACTGGCCATCAGCTCCTGATACTGTTTATATACCCTCGCCAGTTCTTGTAGCTTCTGACCCTCAAGTCTATCCTCCTCAGAATTCGCCTCAGAGGCCTTTTTATCGGCGTAAGTGGCAAAGTCCCCCACTCCAATCACTTCTTCCTTTATACGTCCAAAAAAGGACACCAGCGAGTCGATGAACTTGGTAGGGTTGCCAGAAGGGCGGTAATAATCCAGTTCAAACTTAAACAGGTTCTCCTTTATAAGCTTCCATCGGCTCACACCCTCCAGAATCTTGAAGTTGGGTGAAAGACCAATATCGATTCCATATTGGCGCAAAATCTTATCGCAAAAGGAATGAAAGGTCGAAACCTCTATGGCTTCATAGCCGATGGGCATCCGTTCATCCAATCTTCCCTCCATTTCGGCCGCCGCCTTCTCGGTAAAAGTCAGCGCCAGAATATTAGCAGGTGAACAAATTTTTTGTTCAATTAAATGCGCTACACGTTCAGTGATTACGCGAGTTTTCCCAGTCCCCGCCCCTGCTATAACCAGCATGGGTCCGTCCTTATGTTCAACTGCCTGTTTTTGTTCTGGGTTTAAAGTTATCACGCAGATATGATACTAGCTCACAGGCTATTTGTCCTCCTTCTTTTTAGGAGCTTTCTTTTTAGCAGCAGACTTCTTCTTTGCGGCAGGTTTTTTAGCAGCAGCCTTCTTCTTAGGCTTCTCCTTTTTTTCATCCTTCTCCTCAACTACCTCTTCAGCCACTTCCTCAGTCTTTTCCTCTACTTTTTCCTCAGCCTTTTCTTCTTTCTCTTTCTTAGCAGCCTTCTTTTTAGCTTTTTCTTCCTTCTTCTCCTTCGCATCTTCTTCAGCTAAAGCTTCATCTACTTTTTCTTCTACATCCTTTTCCTCTTCCTCCTTCTTCTTAGAAGATTTCTTCTTACCCTTCAGCGAAAGGCCAATACGATGCTCATCGCGATCGATGTTGATAACAACAGCTTCCACTTCCTCACCAATATCCAGGAAGTCCGCAGGATATTCCACCTTCTGGTCAGAAATCTCAGAAAGATGAATAAGACCATTGATGTCATCCTCTAGCTGAACAAAAGCTCCGAAAGGAGAAAAACGGTTTACGGTACCTTTAACCTTAGAGCCGATTGGGTACTTTTCCTGAATCACAGACCATGGATCAGGAATAAGGCGCTTCATAGAAAGAGACAGCTTGTCATTTTCAATGCCGATAATCTCGATATCGAGGGTATCACCCACCTTAGCGTACTGATGCGGGTTAGAAACGTGACCCCAGGCAATTTCAGAAATATGAACAAGACCTTCAAGTCCGTCGAAAGTAACGAAAATACCGAATTTAACCACACCACTAGCGCGTCCCTTAACACGATCACCGACTTTAAGTTCTCCAAGAGAAGCTTTAGCCTTACCTTGTTGAGCGGCACGCTCAGAAAGAATCATTTTACCGCTGGAACGTTCCAGATTGATGATCTTCACACTGAGCTTAATTCCTACCAGCTTCTGAAGTCTGGAAAGAATCTGAGTGCTGTTTGCATCTTCTACACGCGGATAGTGAGCAGGAGCCAGCTGAGAAACAGGGATAAATCCTTTAATACCATCGACATCGATCAGAAGGCCACCCTTATTGGCTTCAGAAACGGTAACTTCGATAATGTCTCCATCTCTGTAAGCCTTCTCGAAGTTGTCCCAAGTAGTTGCCTGTGAAGCTCTTTTAAGTGAAAGAACGACCATGCCGTCATCATTCTCTTCTTCTATTACAACGGTCTTCACCTCATCACCTACACTAAGGTCCTTAATAGTATCGCCACTGTCGTGGGTTTCACGACCGGTAGAAATACCTACAGCCACACCGTTTAGGTCAACCACCAAGCGGTTTTTAGAAACGCTTACTACCCTTCCGGAAATAACAGCTCCAAGCTCCGGCTTCTCGTAGTCTACTGAGTGACTCAGCAGATCCTCCATAGTAATATTCTCATCAATAATTTTATACATAAGCAAAAATTAAGCAGATTGGTTATTATTAGTACGCAAGCGGTTCCCTTTCTCTCTGCATAAAGAGAAAATCACCATTTGCCATGCTATTTTACTGGCTAAGCTAAAAAAGTCAACAAATTACTACGTATATACACTGCCGGACTCAACCAAATAAACCTTATGGGGTGAAGGAAGTCCCATAATAAACTCCTTATGAGTAGTGGTAATAAAGGTTTGGCTTTTTCCAGTCGCATCAAAAAGGTACTTCTGACGTTCAGCATCCAGCTCCGAGAACACGTCATCCAAAAGCAAAACGGGGTTATCCCCTGTTCGGTCTTTGATCAAATCGATTTCGGCAAACTTGAGTGCCAGAACCAGACTACGCCACTCCCCTCGTGATGCGAAAAAAGCCATGTCCCTGCCTCCCAAAAGGAACTTCAGATCATCGCGATGGGGTCCAAGTTTAGTCTGACAAGTCATCATATCCCGCCTTCGTCCGTCTTTATAAAGGTCTCGTAATTCTTTTGTGCCCACACCACGCACTTCAGACTCATAAACTATGGTCACTTCCAAGTCCGATTTGGATATTTCTTTGTAATGTTTGCTGACAAGCTCCTGAAGCTCATTGATGAGCTTTCCGCGTTCCCCGGTAATAAAAGCACCAAGCTGTGCCAGCTTTTCATCCCAAAAATCCAGTTCATCCATGTCCGAGCGCTGTTCCGCAATAGCCTTAAGGAGTGAATTTCGCTGTTTGCAGGCTTCATTATATTCCATGAGTTTAACCAAATACCCCTGATTGAGCTGAGAAAGAACCACATCCAGATAACGGCGGCGAAGCTTGGGAGCATAAGACATATAAGCCAGATCGTCTGGCGAAAAGAAGACAGATTTTAGGTTGCCTATAAAATCGAGTGCCGACTTTTTTACACCATTCACTTTAAGCACTTTCTGAGCAGGCTTAGCCGTAATAATGACTTCCAGTTTTTCCTCGTCAGTATCAATCTTAACGCTCGAAAAATCTTCTTCAAAGCCAACTAAGTCGGAGTTAACACGCGTTCGGAAGGATTTTGAAAGACTGCAAAGGTAAATAGCCTCCAGAATATTCGTCTTTCCCTGGCCATTCGCTCCGACAAAAGCATGAATCGGCACATCATCATCAAAGTTTAGGTCGATACCCTTTAGGTTTCTAAAACCCTTGATTTTCATACTCTGGATCCTCATAGATACTTGATTTTTTCGCT
>SDBT01011726.1_pt1 | contig 14092 bp, 11 predicted proteins | sample 2277101 | NCBI WGS metagenome assembly SDBT01 (sample SAMN10404973, study PRJNA504765) | marine sediment metagenome | isolation source: marine sediment core GS10_PC15, 103 cmbsf | place: Arctic Ocean: Southern Knipovich Ridge | collected 2010 | reverse complement strand
GAACCCCCCTATCAGCTACCCTTGGGTCCCATAGGCCCTTGGGGGAAGCACACCGGCTAGAACGGACCTGAGCGCAGACTTCAACTCTCTATTGGTTTCCTAATAAGGACTTGAAGTGGCCCGGCCCGTTGTCACAGCCTGGTCACAGCGCGACTTTCAATCTGGGCCGTTTGATCATCGCAGCGCAAAATCATATACTGCGTAAGCAGCTGATTTTTCGATCTTTTGCGAGGAGCCGTCAGGCAACGGGCGGTTAGCTCAGCGGTAGAGCACTACGTTGACATCGTAGGGGTCACTGGTTCGATCCCAGTACCGCCCACCATTTTGCCAATTGGATCCAAGCCTGAGAGTTCGATATCGGAGCGTCATTTGCGCCGGATGCGCTGCTCCTTGAATTCGATCACCTCGCCTGCGACGCCTTTTTGGCCGACAAGGAACCAGGAGTGCACCACGCCCTTGCCCTTGAGATCGACCTCACCTCCGTCTTCGAACGCGAAGTCATCCGCCAACCGCATCCGCACGCTGTCCGACACGTGAATCCGGTTGGGCGTACCGGTCGATTCGTAGCGGCTGGCGAGATTGACCACGTCGCCCCACAGATCATAGGAAAACTTCTTCTTGCCGACGATCCCCGCCACGACGGTCCCGGTGTGCATTCCAATTCTGATCTCTAGCGGCCGCGAAAAGCCCGCCGCGTATTCGTCGAGGCTCTTGAGGGCAGCGAGCGCGAAGCCCGCGACCTGCTGACAATGCGTGGCGCTGCGTTCGGGCACGCCGCCGACGACCATGTAGCAATCGCCGATCGTCTTGATCTTCTCCAAATTGTATTCCTCGACCAGCTCGTCATAGCGTCCAAAGATGTCATTCAACATGCTGACGATCTCGTGCGGCCCGAGATGCGTCGCAAGCTGCGTGAAGCCGACGATGTCGGCGAACAGGACGGTCACTTCGGGGAAGGTCTCGGCGATCATCTCCTCCCCCTTCTGCAGCCGCTGGGCGATGACCGCCGGAAGGATGTTGTTAAGAAGCTTGTCTGAGTGATGACGCTCTTCAACCAGCGCGCGGTTCTTTTCCTCGGCCTCATCGGCCTTCTGTTGCGCGTTACCCACCGCCGAGCCCAGATGGTTAGCCATTGAGTCGATGGCCTTTCCCAACACACCGATCTCGTCATTGCCCGAGAGCCTGGTTCGGGCGGTAAGATTCCCCCCGGCAATTTCCTTGACGACCTCCATCAACGCCGCGCAGCGGCGGACAAATCGTTCTCGCAGTACCCAGACCATGGCGGCAATAGCGGCGAACAGCAGTGCGCTCGTCGTCATGATGCCGATCAGGATCCATTGGGAGTAGCGGTTGAGGGTAACCAGCTCAGCCTCGGTCCGGCGGTCGACCATGGTCAGGAACTCGCCGATCGGCTCCATGATTTCCGCCTTGGCGGCATGGTAGCGCTTGTCATGCAGAATGCGCATTGCCATCGCCTGATCCGGCGCGGCTTCGCGGGTGAAGCTTCCGGTGCCATCATCGAAGCGGCCTTTGACGGCGTTCATCGCCACCTCTTCCAGCCGAACAAGCTCGTCCGAGCGGTTTTGCGCTTCCTTTAATTTGCTGAACTCGTCAACGGTGAAGCTCGCCTGCATCATGGCGCCTTGGAGTGGCAATGCATCGCCGCGCTCGGGAGCTGGTTCAGGACGGAGTTCCGCGATGACCAAGTCCCAATAGACTCCTTCATAGCCCTCGGGCCGAACCGAGACACCGTTCCGGATGTCGAGAATTCTCCAATAGTATTTCTCGTAACGGGCGTCGCCAGTCACCGCGTAGGTGCGCGCAAATCGGGTCAGGTCATCGGAGGATTGACGAAGCTCGTCCGCCAACTGGTAGGATTCGTGCCGCCGCTGCTGGGCATCCTCAACCTTCGTTTGGATGCCACGAAGCACGACCGCCATCACCATGATAGCGCCGGCAAGCAAAAGCGTGCCCATGAGAAAAATGAAAAGCAGCCGGCGAATCTGTATAGCAAGCCCCCGAAATCTCGCGATCCTCCCCCGTCCCATTCGAGACGCGGACATTAGTGGCCCGCAGAGGGTGAGCGCGTAATTTGCTACCTTACCTATGTCAGGGCCGCATCAAATAGCCCAAAGGCGCTCATGGCGGCGGCGTCCTCGCGGACGGGCAAGCCCGAAGCCTGCCGATCGCGGGAGTTTTGGGGCCTTGGAGGCCCTGTTTCTGGGTTTTTGGCGCCGTTTATGAGGTGCCGCCAAGTTGACAGGACGGGGCGCCCTACCTATGGTCCGGCCAGCTCTCGGGGCGGCGTCTTGCCGCCCTGATCTATTTTTCACCAAGCGATGGATGCATTGCCATGAAAGTCAAGAATTCACTACGGGCCTTGCGCAAGCGCCATCGGGACAACCGCTTGGTGCGGCGTCGCGGACGGGTCTACATCATCAACAAGACCAACCGGCGCTTCAAAGCTCGCCAGGGCTAAGTCTTTCGTTTATCGCAGGATTTTTGCCCTGGGCTTTTGCCTGGGGTTTTCGCGCTGAATTGCTTTGACGCAAACCGCGCCAGCCCCTTACCTTTCCGGCCATGGTGAATGAGACAAGCCGGGCGAGCCTTCCGCTCGCGGTGTGTGTGCTGGCGTTCGCGGGCCTTTTGGCTACGCCGGCGCTTGCTGGCCCGCCTGTGCTGTTGGCGCAGGGGTATTTCGACAGCACCGCTGACGAGCCCGAGGATGGCAGCGCGCCGACCTTGGACTTGGACCTGCCAAGCCTGGACGACCCAATTTTAGACGGGCCAATGCTGGACCTCCCAGGCTTGGACGGCTTGCCGCAAGAGGCCGAGCCCCTTCTGCGGCCGGACATGAAGCGGCACGCCGACGAGGTGCCGCCGCCGCGTTCGGTGGAGGAGGCCAAGCAGAACAAGCTGGAGCTTGGCGATCTCCCCGTCATCAAGCCGCTCGACCGGCCGGAAATGCTGGCTCAGCTTTATGAGGATCTCGGCGCGGCACGGAACATCCACACAGCCGAGCCGATCATCGAGGCCATCGAGGGTTTGTGGGCGTCGTCGGGGAGCGACACGGTCGATTTGCTCATGAGCCGGGCGGCGCAATTCGCCACCGAGGCTGAGATCGAGCTCTCTCTCGCCATTCTCGATGCCGTGGTGGATATCGCGCCGGAAGAGGCCGAGGCCTGGTATTTGCGGGCGAAGGTGAACGTCCTCAAAGGCAAGCCCGAGCGGGCGCTTGTCGATCTCCGCCGCACCCTCAATCTCGATCCCAAACACTATCGGGCGATCAACGATCTCGGTCTCGTGCTGGAACGGCTCGGCGCCCAGAAAGAGGCACTCGAGGCCTATCGCCGGGCGCTCGCGGTGAACCCGTTCATGGAAGACGCGCGTGAAGGCGTCGAAGCGCTCGCGCGCGAAGTCGAAGGCCAAGACATCTAATCAAGACATCTAATCAAGATATCTAATGCCTTGAGCTTCACCGAACGCGCCTGCCCCGACCGTCTCTCAATAACAACGAGAATGCTATTCTTCGGTGCCGTCGTCGACGGAGGCGATGCGCAACATGTTGGTGGCGCCAGGTATGCCGAGCGGGATACCAGCGGAGATGATGACCTGCTCGCCGGGAACCGCGAAGCCTTCCTTGTAGGCAATGCGGCAGGCCTTCTCCACCATGTCGTCGAGATCGAACGGATCGTCGGTCAGTACGCAGTGAAGACCCCACACCAGCGCGAGCTTGCGCCCCGTGGCAGGTATCGGCGTTAGCGCCAGGATCGGCTGCTGGGGCCGCTCGCGGGCCGCGCGCAACGACGTGGCGCCCGACGCGGTGTAGCAGACGATGGCCGCCAAATTCAGGGTATCGGCCACGGTGCGGGCGGCGGCCGAGATGGCGTCGGCGCCGGTGGCTTGCGCGTCGATGCGCTGCGCGTGGATGATCGCGGCATAAAGCGGGTCGCGTTCGACTTCCTTGGCGACGCGATCCATGGTGGCCACGGCTTCGACCGGGTATTTGCCGACCGCCGATTCCGCCGACAGCATCACCGCGTCGGTGCCTTCAAACACAGCGGTGGCGATGTCGGAAACCTCGGCCCTGGTTGGCACCGGCGTGTAGATCATCGATTCCAGCATCTGGGTGGCGACGACAACAGGTTTGCCGGCATTACGGGCGGCGCGGCTGATGCGCTTCTGGAGGCCCGGGACTTTCTCGACCGGCATCTCCACGCCGAGATCGCCACGCGCCACCATGATCCCATCGGCGAGATCGATGATCTCCTTGAGATGGTGGACGGCCGAGGGCTTCTCGATCTTGGCCATGAGGGCGGTGCGGCCGGCGGTGATCTTGCGGGCCTCGGCGACATCCTCGGCGCGCTGCACGAAGGAGAGCGCGACCCAGGCGACGCCGAGAGACATGGCGCATTCAAGGTCCGCGTGATCCTTGGCGGTCAGGGCGCTCAAGGGGATCTCGGTGTCGGGCAGGCTGATGCCCTTGCGGCTGCCAAGCATGCCGCCAGTCATCACTTCGGCGTCGATGCGGACATCGCTCGCTTCGACCACGCGCAGCTTGAGCTTGCCGTCATCGAGAAGGAGCGTGTCGCCTTGCTTGGCTGCCTCGAAAATTTCGGGATGGGGCAACTGCACGTGGCCTAAGCCGCCAATGTCCTCGTGGCGGACAAAACTCAGTATGTCGCCTTCGGTCAGGCGAACCGAGCCGGACTCGATATTGCCAACGCGAAGCTTCGGACCCTGAAGATCCACCAGGATGCCGATGGGGCGGGAGAACTCGGATTCGAGCTTGCGGGCGATGGCGTGAACCTCGCGCAAGCCGTCATGCGTCGCGTGGCTCATATTCACGCGGAACACGTCGGCGCCCGCCTCGAACAGGCGCCGCATCATTTCTTCATTGGTGGAAGCAGGTCCGAGCGTGGCGACGATCTTGACCCGGCGATTTCGCCTCATTGGGGCTTCGTCTCACCTTCAGGATCGGTAAGGCGGACGGTCCAGTCCCTTTCCTCACCGGTATCGACTTCGAAGAATCCAGTGCGCTTATGACCGCGCTTCACACATTCCTTGGTGTCGCGAATCGTGAACGACTTGTCATCGGTGCACATCAGAAGCGCACCCGCCCATTCGCCGCCGCGATCATAGTCGATGGCGTGGATATAATAGAAGCGGCCAATGAGCACGCCCTTGAGCAGCGTCTCACAGGTATGCGAGGCGATGTTCCACCAACCCTCGCTCGCCCAGCCTTCCGTGTCCTTGTAGCCGATCGACACGCCAACGCGGCTGGCGGTGGTGTTGCACAGCTTGAGGTCGGCGTGGGCGGCAGGGGCGGCCCCGAGCCAGGCCGTAAGGCCGGCGATGACGACGGCGCAGAACCTCCACCGGCAAAGCCGGGAAGCGGTCCCTGGCGCTTTCGCCAGTCTGCGGGGCACGTTTGAACTAAACATCAGTCTCTCAAACTTGAACCGGGGTTAACGAACCCCGAAAGGTAACATTCAATTGGTTGCATTTCTCTGACCGGGCGGGATCGATTATAAAGTCCGTCGGACCTTACGAATGATTGCTCAAGATCATGGGAAAATGCGTCGCATCCTGGGCTTCTTGGCACATAATTGTTGCCGCCGCGATGGGCGGGAGGCAGTTTCGGGGCGAAAAATGATTGCGTGGAGTTGAGCCTGGGCACTCTTGTACAAGAAGAATTGGGCGAAAAGCCATACCGGAACATCGAGGGGGATTTGGGCCTTGGCCTCCTCGTCATCTGCGATCACGCCGAAAATGCGATTCCAGAGGGCTATCACACGCTTGGGCTCAAGCATGATGACCTTCACCGGCATATTGCTTTCGATCTTGGGGCGGCTGGCGTCGCCGCAGGCCTTGCCGAGGCGCTCGGCGCGCCGGCGGTGCTCAGTCGGTTCTCACGCCTGCTGATCGACCCGAACCGCGGCCTCGAAGACCCGACCCTCATCATGCAGCTCTCCGACGGGCTGGTCGTGCCCGGCAATGTTGGGCTTAGCGCCGCCGAGATCGAGGAGCGTATGGAGCGCTTCTATCGGCCTTACGATCTTGCGGTTCGCCGCGCGGTCGAGGCGGGCATTGCGGCGGGCAAACCGCCGGCGATCCTGTCCGTGCACAGCTTCACTCAAGCCTGGAAGGGCGTGCCCCGGCCCTGGTCCGTTTCGGTGCTGTGGGACAAGGACCCGCGCTTCGCATTGCCCCTGCTCGAAGGGTTGCGGACCATTCCCGATGCCGTCGTGGGCGACAACGTGCCGTACTCGGGACAGCTTCAGGGCGATACGCTTTACCGGCACGCCACGATGCGCGGCCTTGCCCATGCGCTGATCGAGCTGCGTCAGGATTTGATTTTCGGGGCCGAAGGCCAGGCGGAATGGGCTGGCCATCTCGCCCGGGTCGTGGGGGACGTGCTCGGCTCGGCCCCCGGCCTTCATGACATCGAGCATCATGGGTCCAACACGGACTCATGCATGGCTCACGCGAAAGGATGCGGCAATGGATGAGAAGACCAAGACTGAGCTTGAGGCCGCGGCCTTCCGCCACCTCATCGAGCATCTGCGCGAGCGGACCGATGTGCAGAATATCGACCTGATGGAGCTTGCCGGCTTTTGCCGCAACTGCCTGTCGACTTGGTATCTCGAAGCCGCCGACGAACGCGGTGTTTCGCTCAGCAAGGATGAGGCGAGAGAGATCGTCTACGGCATGCCCTATGAGGAATGGAAGGCGAAGTTTCAGACCGGGCGGTCTTGACGGCCTCCCAGCCAACTCGAATAAAATTCCGTAAAATCAGCATGCTGCGGGATGCCGCGCGTCTGCGTTGGTCGTTCATGGTGCGTGAGTGAGGGGCTTTGGATAAGCGGGATAAGCTCCGCTCTCGCCTTGCCGCGACCGGCGATCGGCACCAAGCTCGCCCTTCATCCATTCATCACAAACGCTCGAGGAACTTTAACGTGCAGCTTCAGTCATCAGCCAAAGATCAGCTTCGTGCCATCATTTCTCGCATTGAACGGCTGGAGGAGGAGAAGGCGGCGCTCGCCGGGGATCTGCGCGAGGTCTATCTCGAGGCCAAGGGCAACGGCTTCGACGTCAAGGCGCTGCGCGCCGTGGTCCGCCTGCGCAAGAAGGACGATAATGAGCGGCGCGAGGAAGAGTTGATCCTCGACACGTACCTCCATGCGCTTGGCATGGATGATGTGGATGTGGAAGCGGGCGCGGAGTCGTCCGAAGCGGCTTAAGAGATTTAGCGGCGGGCCTGCGCGAGCTGGATGGGACCAGAGTCTTCCATCTCCGCGTAGAGACGTCTCACGGCTTTCCCGGAGAATTTCTGGACGCTCGCCAGATTGCGATAACCAGAAGTACGGCGCAGCTTGAAGTCGGTCGGCCGGTCCATGCCCTTGAACAGGTAGTCGATGTTCTTCTGTTCGGGATGGGTCAGCGGCGCGACGGTCCGGCTAAAGGCGAGCGACTCGTCGGTCATGAGGCTGGCGGTCTCGAACGGCGTGTAGCTCAGCTCGTCGGGATGGTCGTCGTCGACCTCAGGTGCACCGACGACTTTGGCACTTTCATAGGCCGGGGCATCTTCATAGGCAGGAACTTGCGCCTGCTTGGTGGCTGGCAGGAGGCTGGGCCGCGGGAACTTGAAGCCGCTGCCGGCAGCGCTGGCATAGGTGAAGCGTGGGGCTGGTGTGGCGGCTTGCGGCGCGTTCGCCGGCGCGCCAGGCGTGTAGGACGCGAGAATGGGTTGGGGCATCTCGGGCGCCAGGGCGCGGGGCTTCGGCGTCGGCATGGGCGCCGCGGAGGCGACCAGGGTCTTGCTCACGAGGCCCTTGGCCATGGCCAGCTGATAATCCTTGATGCCGATCCGCCCGCCACCTCTTGGCACATAGTCCGTGTGACCGCTGGGGTAGAGCGCGGCAAGCTCAAGCCGTGGGATGCGCGGCCACATGCGGACGCGGCCGGTGTCCACATGGACGAATGGAATGCCCGAGGTCGGGTAGTAGCCGACGCCGCCAACTTCCTGCACGAGGGCGGAGTTGCGGAGCGTCTTGGCGGACACGTCGGGGAAGTGAATATCGGCGGCCTTGCCTTGGATGTGCTGGCTCTTCTTGGCTTGTCCGCCGCCACGCTTTCTCATCCTGGCGTTGGTCTTGGCGCTGCGATAGCCGGAAACGAGATGGATGGGCTCCTGTGAGCCAAGCTCCCGATGCAGGGTCCAGATCAGGTCGATCAACTCGCGGTCCATGTGGGTCTCTTCCTCGGCCCGCCAGTCCCGCATGAAGTGGTTCAGCTTCTTGAGACCCTCTTCGTCGAATTTGCCGTCCCGCTTAAAGGTGACGGTGATGGTCTCTTTGGTGTGGATTTCGTAGAGAGAAAGGGTGCGGACCTCGCCCGAGGCGTTCGCCTGGGGGCCCATCGCGAGGCCAATGGCCAGAGCGACGAATCCGGCGCCCAACATGGCGCGGCGCAGATGATACCCCCGGAACAGCATCCCCGACTTTCCGTTAACTTCCCATGTTGACCTTTGGCAGGCCAACTTTCCCCGTAACTTCAGACCCTTAGGGCCCTGACGCCAATGCCCAGGCCGTTTTCGGCGGTGGCCAATAAGCAACAGTATTTTGCAAATTGGGCGAAAAAGAAGGCGATCGCATTAACCGTCGCCCGGCAATTCGGGGAGTGGTTAACGCGTTCTGACCGTGGACAACGGGGGATTGTGCCAAAGGGCCAGTGCGCCGCTTGGTTTAGCGGGAGCTGGCCTTGGGTTTCTGGCGATAGCCGAGCCGGACGGCGCGGCGGTGGCGGCCTCTAAAACAGGGCGGCGGCCATACGGCTGTCATGGCCGTAGAGGTCCCGGAAGGTCGTCACCGAGCCATCCTCGTTCACCCGCAAGGTGAAATAGGTGATGTGAACCGGCACTTTCCGACGGAGCGCCACATGCTGGTTGTAGCCGGTCTCCATCGCCGACAGGGTCCGCTGCCGGCTCCAGTTCTGGTCATGCTTCAGGATCACCCCGGCGAGCTGATCGGGATTCTGCACGCGCATGCAGCCATGGCTTTCGGCGCGGACCCGATTGGCGAAGAGATGCTTCTGCGGCGTGTCGTGCATGTAGACGTCGTGCTTGTTGGGGAACACGAACTTGACCTTGCCGAGCACGTTGCGCGGTCCGGGCGGCTGGTAGAGGTGGAGGTTGCGGATATCCACCCGGTTCCAGTCGAGCGAAGCCGGGTCGACTTCGCGGCCGCCATATTTGATGCGGAGGTCGTGGCGCTGGAAGACCGTGGTATTCCAGCCACCGCCGCCGAACCACCCGCCGGAAGCCCGGCGGACATACGGCCTGATCTCGCCCACTTTGATGGAGGTCGGGACGTTCCAATAGGGGCCGAACACGACCGTCTTTATCTCGTTGGAGAACACCGGCGTCTGCTTGTTGGTCTTGCCGACGACCACGCGCGCGGTGTGGATCACCTCGTCCTCTTCGACGATGCGCAGGGTGAACTCAGGAATGTTGACGGTCACGTAGAAGCTGCCTTGGTCATGGGGCAGCCAGCGCCAACGCTCCATGTTGAGCAGGATGGCTTTGATCTGCGAGGGGCTGCCCATGTTGCGTAGATGCGGCTCGTTGAGGAGGCGCCGGGTGCCAGGGCCAACCACGCCGTCGGCATAGCTGTTGTGGTCCGCCTGAAATTGCCGGACCGCCTCGACCACCGCTTGGTCGTACAGGTTGGGGTTTTGTCCCTCCGGCACGTCGAGCCGGATCCTGAGCAATGCGACCTGGGGATCCACGACGCCGGCTTTGAGCAACGGACCGTTCGGGATCTTGACGTTGGGCTTTTCTTGATCGGTCGGTTGGTTGCCGCCGCGAAGCTCGATCAGCTTCTTGCGGAGCAGCTCGAACTGAGGCTGGTCGGGCTGGAAGCTGCGCAAATAGGCCGCCGGGTCGGAGCGGAAGGAGATCGACTCGATCACCTCCAAGGGCTTCGGCAGGGCGAGCGTCGGATCGAGATTTTTTGAAAGCCGTGTGGGCGTGATGCGGCCGCCGCGGGCGTCGTAGGTGTAGTCGATCGCGGCATGGCTGATCTTGATCTCGGCGTCGGCGAGTTGCTCGGTCGCGTCTGCGTCACCGGCATTGAAGCTCGCCATATCGGGCAGGGCGTAGTCGGACGCGCGCAGCCCATAGTCGTCGGCCTTGGCGATCTCGGCGGCCGCGGCCTTGCCGCGCGCGGTTAAGCCGTTCGCGTCAACCCAGAGAAGGCGCTGGCCCGGCGTGGAGTAATACTCCACCAGGGCGCCCTTCTCTTCTTTCTTGTGTTTCGAGGCCGCCGAGAATTTCACCGACAGGCGGTCCAGCACGGCCATGCGGATCGTCTCGGCTTTGGTGATCAGGGCGCTGGGGGCGTCAGGCTCGAGCGCTAACACTGGCGCGCTCAGTGGCGCGGCCAGAAACAAAGTCACCGCAAAAAGGTAGATAGGCCTCATGAAATTTCAGTTCCCTCTGGCCGGATCACCTGACCCGGCAAGCGCCCGGACCGTAGCTCGCAGCCCTAAATTGGCCAACGATGTTGGGGACAAAAACGTCCCCGATCTTGCGTTTTTTTGCTCAGTGTGACTTTCGTGCCGATTCTTCCGATCCTGGGGCAATCGCCATAATCGCCCATGTCTTCAGCGAGTTAGGTTTGGCCTCTGCTAGTGCGGCCTGGCTTCGAGTCCGATTTCCCGCATCTTCCGGTAGAGCGTGGAGCGGCCAATGCCGAGCCTTTTGGCAATCTCCGTCATCCGGCCCCGGTAACGGCCAAAGGCCAGCCGGATCATGTCGGCTTCAACGGCTTCCAGCGAACGGATGTCGCCGGAGTCGCTCAAGGCGGGGATGCCTAAGGCGTCTTTGCCGTTGCCGGCTGAGACGTGGATCGTGGCCGGAGTGCTGGCGGACTGACCGAGCATGACCGGCCCGTTGATCCGGGGCATCGGATCTTTCGGCGCGGGCGCCGGCGGCACGGTGACGGCATAGCCTTCCACATGGGCCGCGATCTGGGGGAACTCGTTCACGCTCAGCAGGGGCGCGTCGGCCAGAACCACGGCGCGGAACACCGCGTTCTCGAGCTGGCGAATATTGCCCGGCCAGGAATAGCGCTGGAGCATGGCGCTCGCGTCGGCGTCGAGGCCATCGATGCGCTTGCCTTCTTCGGCGGCGAAGCGCGCCGAGAAGTTGCGGATGAGCTCCGGCACGTCTTCAAGGCGCTGCCTCAACGGGGGCACCCAAACCGGGAAGACGTTTAGCTTGTAAAAGAGATCTTCCCGGAAGCGGCCTTCCTGCACGAGGCTGATCAGATTCTGGTTGGTCGTCGCGATCATGCGGATGTCGACATAGACCGGCTGCTTGGCGCCGGTTGGAACGATCGCGCCGTCTTCGAGCGCACGAAGCAATTTTGCCTGGGTGTCGAGGGACAGCGCGCCGATCTCGTCGAGAAACAGCGTGCCGCCGTCGGCTTCGACGAACTTTCCGATGCGCTTCTCGTTCGCGCCGTTGAGGGAGCTTCCCGCATGGCCGAACAGGATGGCATCAACCAGATGGGCTGGGATTGCCCCGCAATTGACGGTGACGAAGGGTTTGGATTTCCGCTGGCTTTCGCCTCGGATGGCGCGGGCGATCAGCTCCTTGCCGACGCCCGGTTCGCCCTCGATGAGGACGGGGATGTTGGAATTGCTGGCGCGCTTGCCGAGCTTGATGACCCGCTGCATGGCCTCGGCGCCAGCGATGAGATCGGCAAAGCCGAGATCGCCGTCGGTGGCGGAATTCATGCGGGTGATTTCACCAGCCAAAGCTTCGATCTTGAGCGCGTTCTTGATGGAGACTTCGAGCCGCTCGGGGCTGACCGGTTTGACCACGAAGTCGACGGCGCCGGCGCGCATCGCCCTAATCGCGGCATCGATGCTGCCATGGGCAGTCTGGACGATGGCGGGAGGGTTGCGCGGCAAGGATCGCATGGCGGACAACACGGCCATGCCGTCGGTGTCGGGCATGAAGAGGTCGAGAAGGATGAGACCAATATCGCCTGAGGCATCCGCCTTCAGCGCGGCGAGGGCGGAGACGCCGCTGTCCGCGGTTTCGACATTGTAGCCGAACTGCTGGATGGTCTCTTCGAGAATACGACGTTGTTCTGGGTCGTCATCGACGACCAATACCCGTTTTGGCATGACGCAAGACTCACTACAGTTACACAAACACTAACGAGGCAGAGGCATTCCCAAGATCGACTACTTCGTCTTGGGCGATCCCTGCTGTGCCAAAACAGTACAGTCGAAGGGTAAACAGCCTCTTTATTTCAGTTCGATTTTGGGGAGGCTGTCGCCGAGCCGCCATCGGAAGTGGCCAAACTCAAATCAGTTTGGACCTTGCGGGCGCGCTCGCGCGTTCCCACACTAGACGCTGGCCATTCGCTAACGAGGAATTACGTGTCGATGCTCCGAACACAGATCAATTGGCTTCCCGACCCCGTCTATGCCGCGCGCGCAGCGGCCAAGGCTAAAGGCAAGCGTGGCGCCAGCGCCAAGAGCGCGCGTAAGGGCACAAATAAGGGCGCGAGCAAAAGGGCAGGTAAGACGAAGGTCGGCAAACTGCCGGAGTGGAATCTCGGTGATCTCTATGACGCGCTCGAAGCGCCGGAGCTGAAATCCGACCTCGAAATGTCGGAGCGTGCCGCCGAGGCATTTAACGAACGCTACGCCGGCAAGCTTGCCGAAACTCTCGACGAGGGGAGGGGCGGCCCGGCGCTGGCGGAGGCCTTGCAGCAGTTCGAGGCGTTGAACGACGTGATGGGCCGCATCGTGTCCTATGCCAGCCTGCTCTATGCCGCCAACACGGCCGACCCTACGCGTCAGAAGTTCTATGGCGACATACAGGAGAAGATCACCGCCATATCGTCCCAGCTTTTGTTCTTCCCGCTCGAACTCAACCGGCTCGACGATGACGCGCTCGAAAGCGCGATGGTCAATTCGGAGCTCGGCCATTTCCGTCCGTGGCTTGAGGATCTCCGGAAGGAGAAGCCCTACCAGCTCGACGATAAGCTCGAGCAATTGTTCCACGAGAAGGCGGTGACCGGGCGGGGCTCTTGGGACCGGTTATTCAACGAGACCATGACGGCGCTCAGGTTCAAGGTCGGCGGCAAGGAGCTCAGTCTTGAGCCCGTGCTGAACCTGATGCTTGATCCGAATGAGAAGAAGCGGAAGCAAGCTGCCGAAGCCATGACCAAGGTGTTCGGTGAGAATGTGCGGCTGTTCACGCTGATCACCAACACGCTGGCCAAGGACAAGGAAATTTCCGACCGCTGGCGTGGGTTTTCCGACGTCGCCGATTCTCGCCATCTCGCCAACCGGGTCGAGAAGGACGTGGTGGATGCGTTGGTCGCCGCCGTGCGCGATGCTTATCCGCGTCTGTCACATCGCTATTACGCCATGAAGGCGAAATGGCTCGGCAAGAAGACGCTCAAATATTGGGACCGTAATGCGCCCCTGCCCGAAGAGCCCAAGCGGGTGATCGGCTGGGACGACGCGCGGGAGACGGTGCTGACGGCTTACGGCGACTTCTCGCCGCGCATGGCCGACATCGCCGGCAAGTTTTTCACGGACAGTTGGATCGACGCGGCGATGCGGGAAGGGAAGTCGCAAGGCGCCTTCTCCCATCCCACGGTGCCGAGCGCGCACCCATACATTTTGCTCAACTATCAGGGTAAGCCGCGCGACGTGATGACGCTCGCGCATGAACTCGGCCATGGCGTCCATCAGGTACTCGCCAACGCGCAAGGCCCGCTGATGGCGCCGACACCGCTGACCCTGGCCGAGACGGCGAGCGTGTTCGGCGAGATGTTGACCTTCCGCAAGCTGCTGGATCAGGCGCCGTCAAAGCGGGAGCGCAAAGCCCTGCTCGCGGCCAAGGTCGAGGACATGCTCAACACCGTGGTGCGCCAGATCGCGTTCTACACATTCGAGCGCAAGGTGCATGAGGAGCGCCGCGAAGGTGAGCTCACCTCCGAGCGGCTCGGCGAGTTATGGCTCGACGTGCAGCGCGAGAGCCTGGGACCGGCCATCGACA
>SDBT01011725.1_pt1 | contig 14093 bp, 15 predicted proteins | sample 2277101 | NCBI WGS metagenome assembly SDBT01 (sample SAMN10404973, study PRJNA504765) | marine sediment metagenome | isolation source: marine sediment core GS10_PC15, 103 cmbsf | place: Arctic Ocean: Southern Knipovich Ridge | collected 2010 | reverse complement strand
GCCTAGTTGTTTTTACTTTCCCAATTTCAAGTTTTTCCATCAGTGTTCTTTGAAACATTGCTTTATTTTCTCTCAATAATAAATTAATAACATTTCTTTCATCTTTATCTAATCCTTTTAAATTTAATTTTTTCTTTTTTTCTTTAATCTTCTTAATGATTATTTTTTCTTTTGGTTTTGTGAACATTATTACCAACCCAATTATAAATATAACTGCAACAATTGCTAGACTCATCCAAGTTTGGATATTTACATTAGAATACATTCCACAACTTTCTCCCATAGTACAAGTTGCCCTGATAGTGTCTTTTAATACCTTATCGAACATCAAAACTATCACTCCCATCACAATCCCAATTCCAACAATCAACCATCCTACATTTTTGTTCTCGATTTTATATTCCTCCTTTTTTTCTCGTAATTTTCAATAGCTTTTTTCAAGGCTTGTATTCCAAGAACAGAGCAATGAATTTTTATTGGAGGCATTCCTCCAAGCTTTTTTACAATATCATCCTTTATTAATTTTTTTGCTTGTTCAAATGTCTTTCCTTTTGCCAATTCACATACAACATCAGAACTTGCAACAGCAGCAGGACACCCAAAAGTCTGAAACCCTATATCTTTTATTTTATTATCTTCAACTTTGATTTCAAGCTTCATTATATCTCCACATCTTAAATTTCCAACTTCTCCAATAGCATCAGGATTTTTCAATTTCTTAACAAACTTAGGATTTCTAAAATGTTTTATAAGTTTTTTTGAATATTGTTGTGTCATTTTTATTTTTTACTGGCTCTCTTTATTATTTTTTTAATAGCATAATAACTTCCCCCAAAAATAATAATTCCTGGAATTAATGTTATTCCTAATTTTGGTATAAGAGTAATAACTCCAATAGTTCCAATAACTCCTACTCCTGTGCTTTCAAGTATTCTTGAGATTACTGAAATTTTTTTCTCAACATTTTTTTGGAGTGCATCAATTTGCATAATGTATTTTCCACCTTTGAAAACTTTGACTTTTCTCTCTTCTTCTGAAGCAAGAATTACTATATTTTTATCTTTTGATGCTGTAATTGCAGCTGCATGTCTTGTTCCATAACCAACAAAAGCTCTTGTTTTTTTTATCATTACACCATATTCTCTTACAATTCCTTTATTGTCAATAATCACTGCCCCATCAATTATCCCTAAAGCTTTTAATAATTTCCTAGAGCCAGTATCAAAAACACTAAATGATTTAAATTTTTGTTCGAGCAATCTTTCATAATTAATACCCTCTCCGATTACGAATAAAGCTCCTTCTCCAGATTTGGCAATTTCTATTGCTATCTTCAGTATAATTTTTTCAATCTTTTTAATTTCCATTCAACTTCTTAACTAACTCTTCAATCTCCTTCTTGCTCATACCATGTGCAAGGCAACCTTCTTCAATTGATTCTTGTTGAGCCATTGGACATCCACAACAACCCATGCCTACATTAAACATTGTTTCTGCTGCTTCTGGATTACTATTAAGTAATTCACTTATCTTTGTTTTTTGAGTTATTTTTTTATTTTTCATCTTCATAATATTCTTTTTCTGATTCATCTAAGCTTATTCCTCCCTCTTCAAGTTCTTCTTCACATTTTGCTTCATTTTTAAATTCACATGCATGTTTTTCAAATTCAGTTTTCATTTTATTTTCTTTTATTTTTACTTTTTTTAATTAAATAATATATAACAATTGCTGCTAAAACAACAATCATAATGCTAATTACCCCGTCACAAACTGTAAAACCATGATCATAAAGATCATTTCCTGTATGTGCTGATACAAGACCAATAAAACTTAATAATGATAGGGGCAAATTGATTTTTTTCATTATTAACTCACTAAAGGACTTATCCTCCTTAATTTATCAACTATCTTTAAAATTTTTTCTAAAAAATAATCAATTTCTTCTTCTGTTGTATATTTACTTATACTTATTCTTAATGAACTATTTGATTGAATAGGAGAAAGACCAATAGCTTTTAACACATGGCTTGATTCTAATGAATTAGATGCACATGCTGAACCTGTAGAAGTATAGATTCCAAAACCTTCTAAATAACCTCCTATTGCTTCACCCTCAATATTATTAAATGAAACATTAATATTATTACAGAGCCTGTTATCTTTAGGACCATTGAGTTTTGTATTTGATATTTTTAAAATTTCCTCAATTAATTTATCTCTTAATTTTATCATAATCTCTTTATCTTTTGTTTTAGCAATTTCTACTGCTTTTGCGAATCCAACAATTCCAGGAATATTTTCAGTTCCGCTTCTTAATTTTCTTTCATGCCCCCCTCCATGGGCTAAAGGAGTTATTTTAATTCCTTCTCTTATGTATAATGCCCCAACACCTTTTGGTCCGTGAATTTTATGAGCATTTAAAGTCACTAAATCAAGATTTTGTTTTTTTACATTAATAAGAGTTTTTGTAAAACTTTGACAGGTATCTGTATGAAATAAAACTTGTTTTTCCCTGCAAATTTTTCCTATTGTCTCTAAATCTTGAATTGTTCCAATTTCATTGTTCCCATGAATAACAGAAACCACAATTGTTTTATCAGTTATTGAGTTTTCAATATCTTTTTCATTAACAAAACCTTCTTTATTAACATCAAGATAAGTAACCTTTGCACCTTGTTTTTCAAGCCATTTGCAAGTATTTAACACACAATCATGCTCTATTTTTGTTGTGATAATATGATTTTTTTCAGGATAATTTGAAAAAAACAAACCTTTAAGTGCAAAATTATTTGATTCTGTTCCTCCTGATGTAAAGATAATTTCTCTGGTATGTGCTTTAATTGATTTAGCAATTATTGCTCTACTTTTTTCCATAGCTTTTTTTGCTTCTTGACCTTTCATATGAATAGAAGAAGCATTTCCATACTTTTCATCAAAATATGGCAACATGACTTTTAAAACTTCACCATCAATTTTTGTTGTTGCTGCGTTATCTAAATATATTTGTTTCATTTTTCACACCCCTTGCAAATCCCCCCACAAAATGATTTAGCATGTTTATCAATTAGTTTTAGCATTGGAATGATTGTATTTTTATTTAGATAATAAATTCTTTGTTTTCCTTTTTGTTTTACTTTAACAATATTACAACATCTTAGGGATGTTAAAGCATGAGATAATTTGCTTTGTTCAACTTTCAAATCTTTAGAAAGTTCAGTCACACTTTTTTCTTTATCTTTTAAAGAACTGATAATTCTTATTTTTAGAGGATTAGATAGATTATTAAAAAATATATGATATGTGGAATTATTCATATGAAACATAATTCATATGTATTTATAAATGTTTTGTATGTTAAAAAATTAAAAGATTTTATATATAAACTAATTAGAAATATAGAATGGAGAATAAAAAATGCGATTAGATGAAATTAAAAAAATTTTAAAAAAATATAAAGATGTTTTTGATGCTCTTGAAAATTATGATAAAACAAGGGAGCTTCCATCTCAAAGAAAAAGAATAGATATAACTTTGTCAGTGGCTACTATAAACAAACTCAAAAAAATAAAAGAAAAAACAGGCAGACCAATTTCCCAGATAATTGAAGAGAAAATTTGATAATATATTTTAATAGATTTAAAGTTAGTTTGGGATTAGTAGTTAATTAAAATTTTACCAAACATCTAATTCTTTGTTTTCATTTTTGGCTTCTTTAATCTCTTGATATGCAAGGCATCTTGATTTATATTCACACCAGTTACAAAGAATAGTTTTGTTATAAGGAAATTCTGTTGTTAATTCTATTTTTTTAATTAATTCAAGTGTTTCTTTTTTAAGTTGTTCAAGTTGTTCATTTGTTCTTTTTGAATAAATTTTTTTATTATGTGCCAGATAATGCCATATTAAAATAACCTCTTTGTCCTCTCCAAATAAATCTTTTATTGCAATTGAATATAATGCAAGTTGTCTATCCCCATTTACTTGCTCTTGAGAAGGTAAGTTATTAGCTGTTTTATAATCATGAATTTCATATTCATCTTTTTCTAAATTATGAACTAATCTATCAATAAATCCAATAAGCTTATATTCTCCAAATTTATCCAAATTAATTAAAATTCTTTTTTCAACTTCAAGAGTATTATCATCAAAAGGTTTGTGTTTTGTATAATAACCAACAAGAAATTCTACTCCTTTGTTGAAGTAATCTTTTACTGTTAATTCTTTTTTTACAATTGTTATATTTGAATTGTATTTTTCCTGCCAGTTAGTTGAATAATAAATAATAACTTCATCAATTGAAGGGACTTTGTTATTTTTAACTTGTGTATAAATCCATTCTAAAGTATTATTGACAACCCCCCCTAAAAAAGTCTCAATTGATTTTTCTATTACAGTTATTTTATCTATATATCTATATTTAAATTTAAGAGGACATTGTTCAAAAGCACTTAGTTTTGAATGAGAATATATTTTTACCATCTAAAATTAAAAAATAAGAACTTAATAAAGTTTATTGGGATTTAGAATAAATAGTTGCTAGATACCCTATATTTTTTTATACAAGATTTATATTAATAATACATGAATGATGAATCTTATATGAAAATAGCACTTGCAGAAGCAAAGATAGCCTTGAAAGAAGGAAATTGGCCTATTGGGTGTGTTATTGTTCTAGACAATAAAGTGATTGCTAGTAATCATAATCAAGTATATACTCTCAATAATAGAACTGCTCATGCTGAGATGATGGCTATTAATCAAATTCCAGAGATTTTATTTAATAAAAATGTTGGAGCAACATTATACACAACTTATGAACCCTGTCCAATGTGTTTTGGAGCTATTATATTAAATACAATGAAAAGAGTTGTTTGTGGCATTGATCTAGATAAGAGTGGAGCCTTACATATAAGAGATAATATGCCTCCTGCTTTTAGAAGAGAGCGTTATCAATTTGAGATTACTCGTGGAATACTTGCAGAAGAATGTTATGATTTATTTATGCAATCAGAACAATCCAAAGGATTGTTAGAAAAAGGTTTAATAAACATAAACGATTATAAATCAGGAAAACTAAATCTTTAACTTAATCTTCACTAGCTAAGAAAGCCCACCATGGTTTGTTAGTCTTCACTATTTCACCATTAATTTGCGAACAGAGCCAAAACAGTTTTATTCACACTCTAATTTTTCTGAATTCCAAGAATCATAACCTAGGTTTTGGCAGCATTCATCTTCTAAGCCAGGTGTGACTGTTCCACATCCTCCGACTATGTTTTCCTTAATGTCTCTCGCCAAAAATCCCCACCAAGGATTTCTTATTTTGATTATTTCTCCTGTTTCAGAATTAATTTGTGCTCTAACTTTTTCTCTTACAGGAATTAAAAAGAATAATCTTGCTCTTTTTTTAGTTTGAACTTGGTAAATTCCATCTTCGTCAAGAGTTATGTTGTAACTTTCTAATCTTGCTCTTATTCTTTGTCTGATTTTTTCTTTTACTCCATTAGGAAGAACTTTAATAATCCTTGTCTGATTGTTTCTGAAAACACCAACTATGCTTCCATTTTCATTTTTATATAATTCAACTTTTGTTGACATATTAACTCCCTTAACCTGGACAATTATGTTTCCTGATCTTCCTGCATAAACTGTCATTTGTCTTTCACCATTAATCCAGCATTTTGTGACTGAGCCTATGCATATGCAGTCTTCAGGACACTCTCCACCCACCCTTAATCTTAATTTACATTTTTTAATCTCCTTTGGTTTTTCATCTGTTGCTCCGCATGAATTCAAATCAGTACATGTTCGAGTTTGAGTATAATTTATACAGTTGCTCCATTTTGTACATGACCAGTTTTCCATACATTCTCCAGTTGTACAACTTTGTGATTCTTCAGGTTTTTCATCTGTGGTGTTACAATCATTTATATCAGTACATATTCTTGTTTGATTTTCATTAACACAATCAGACCAATTTGTGCATGACCAATTTTCTGTACAATTTGTCTCATTTCCTTGATTGTTTGTTTGATTAGTTTCGTTATTAGCAATAACAAATCCAGTAATACTAAATACACTAACTAAAAACAGCACTATAATGGTGAAAATTAATTCCCTTTTCATGATATACATATTAAAAATAAGATTTATAAATTTAACTTTTATTCATAATTTCCCCAAATCCAATCAATCTCCAGTGATTATTAATATTTCTTGCAATTCCAACATTATCTTTTTTTAATGCTACAATTGGAATTTTCAAACTTAACTCAATTTCATCGTCTTTAATTTTTTCAACTGTTCCAACTGTTATTGTTGTATTAACACTTAACATAAGTATCTCTTTGGTTTTTATTGGTTCAACACTCTTATGCTCTTCAGTTCCTAAAACTTCTTTAAATAGTTTTGATTTTATTTTTATGTCATGGCTTATTTCTGGGAGATTATTTTTAGTTGATACTAAGCATCCTATCAAAGAATCTGTTTTTGTCATAAAAGGATCTAATTCTGTTTCAATGGAAATGCTTACACCAGGTATAACTTCTTTTACAGAAGAATTTCCTTTATATAAAGAAAGAATTTTTGTTGTTAAGGTTTGATAAATATGTTGATGAGCTTTTTTTATGCTTAATCCTGGCTTTATTTCAATTTCATCACCAACTTTTAATTTTCCTTTTTTTAAAATACCTCCTAACACTCCTCCATTTAATTTATTTATAGTTTTTCCTTGTTTATTTATATCAAAACTTCTTGCAATCAAAAAAATCGGTTTTTCATTTATTTGTTTTTTAGGTATTTCCAAATTACAAAGTTCTTTTAGTAATTCATTGATATTTATTCCTTGCTGTGCAGATATAGGGATTATTGGAGCATTTTCAGCAGAAGTTCCTTTAACAAATTCTTTAATTTCTTTATAGTTTTCTAATGCTTGTTCCTTGCTTATTAAATCTATTTTATTTTGAACAATTATTATATTTTTAATTTTTTTTGCTTGTAGAGCCATAAAATGTTCTCTTGTTTGTGGTTTTATTCCCTCGTTTGCAGCAATAACTAAAATAGCAGCATCAATTATAGCAGCTCCAGAAAGCATAGTCGCCATAAGCATTTCATGTCCTGGCGCATCTATAAAACTAATATATCTCACTGCCTTGGCTTTACTTTGCCCATTCTTGGGCAATGATGTCAAATACTGATTACCATCTTTATAGATTGTCATATCAGCATAACCTAATTTAATAGTAATTCCTCTTTTTAGTTCTTCAGAGTGTGTATCAGTAAATTTCCCAGTAAGTTTGCTAAGCAAAGTTGTTTTCCCATGATCTATGTGTCCAACAACACCAACATTTAATTCTGGAATTTGTTTCATGTGAATAAATGATAGGGGCTCTTTTTAATTGTTTTGTTGACTATCTAAATCTTTTTTAACCTTATTTGTTCTATTATAAAATGACAAGACTTACTAAAGTTTTTATTGATTTAGCCAACAATAAAATAACTACAGATTTGACTAATAAAGTTATTAATGGTGATGTTAGTTTAAGCGCTTTGATAATTGGTGATTACTTAAAGAATTTTGGAAAGGATTATTTTATAGATAATCATATTAAGAGAAAAATAGAAATAGGAGATCTAACTCAGAGTCAAATTGATAAAGCAGAATCTTATTTATGATTAAATTAAAAGGTTTTTGGGTTAGAAAGAATGTTATTGATATGATTTATTTTTTGTAATATTTTCAATAATTCCTCCTCTTGAGAGAATTGGAACTCCTGCTTTTCGTCCGTGTTTAATTACAGTAAACCTACTAATTCCATAACATTCTGCAACTTTTGAAGCTTTTTTGCATTTTTTTAAACATTCTACCATATTTTTTATCATTTGTTTTGAATATCCAGGGGTTCCTGTTCTTTTGTTGGGCTTTCTTATTTTATATTTTAACCCATATTTGTCAACTGTTGCTCTTGAGATATTTAATTTTTTAGCAACTTTTGTAGGGCTTTTGTGTATTTTAAGAAATTTGATTATCTCTTCTATATTTTCTTTTGGAAGACCTTTAAATTTAGTGTCCTTAACATTAGGTATTGCAAGTTCAAGTTGACTCCATCTTCTTAGCGATTCATATAGGCTTGGATCAAATTTAAACAATTCTGATCTACTCATCCCCTTATATATTTCCTGATATTTTCTGAAAAATGCTAAAGGATTCTTTTTAAAATCCCTATGAATTGTTTTAGGTATTGCAGTTTCAAGTTGATTCCATCTTATTAAAGACTTATATAATCCCTGATCAAATTTAAACAATTCTGATCTACTCATCCCTTCATAAAGTTTTAAATGTTTTCTATAATATTTGAGAGGTTTTTTTTTAAAATCTCTATTTTTCTTAGGAATAGCTTTATCTAATTGATTATATCTTCTTAAAGAAGATTCTAATCCTGGATCAAATCTTTGTAATTCTGCTCTGCTCATCTCTTCATAAAGTTTTAAATATTTTCTATAATATTCGAGAGGTTTTTTTTTAAAATCTCGATATTTTCTTGGAGTTGCTTCATCTAATTGATTGTACCTTCTTAAAGAAGATTCTAATCCTGGATCAAATCTTTGTAATTCTACTCTGCTCATTCCCTTGTAAACTTCAGAATTAGCTCTATAAAATTTAAGTGGATTTTTGTTATATTCTCTTCTCCCAAATTTAATTATTAAAGGAGAAAGTTTAATATGAACAATTGGACGTTTTGGAATTACTATTTTTCCATTATTTTTTGCTAATTTTTCTAATCTGTTTTGTATTTTTGGGATTGCATTTAAAATATATTCTGGTGATACATTAAATGAAAAATTCCCTTTAACATTTAAGAATAATTGAGAAGCTAACTCAAAATCTGTTGAATCTAATTCTTTTTCAAAAATATCTAAAATTTCTTTTAAGGAAGTTTTTTGTTTTGAGTATTTTATTGGTTCAATCTCTTTTAGATAAATAGAAGTATCAATTAATTCACTAAATGGTGTTTTTGAATTATCATATTTTGGATGGTCCAGTCGTGTAAAAAATCTTTCTTGATAAGGAATAGGATTTTGAAATTTATCTATAAGTGAAGAAGTGTATATGCAAATATCATCATATTCTATAAGGGCTAATTCTTTTATTCTTTGATGAGCAATATTCGTAACTTTGTCTTTTATTTTTTTAGGTAATTCATATAGATTAACAATTGATGTGACTACCTCTCTTTTTTTCATATTAAAAGGTATTAATTATTGATTATAAATTTTTGTTAAGAAGATAAATATTTATTGAGGGGAGTTAAGTATTTTCTGTTTCCTCTTCTTCCTCATTGATTAATTCTTCTGCTGATTTTTCTTTAATATCTGGTTTGCTAACTGGTTTTGTATCTTTCTTTAGTTTTCCTAAACGTTCAAATTTTTTGTCAAAAAAATCCTTTACTAAACTATAATCCTTCTTTTTTCCTCCAACAAATTTTCTTTTATAATATTTTATCTTAGAAAATTTATTTATTAATTTTCTGGTATATATCTTTGGAATCTTTATTATTTTTATTAAAATCTTTTTAGGTTTTTGAAGAGTTAATTTCTTTTTTACTTGGTTTATATCAAATTTTGTTTTAGTCTTTGATATTTGGATTAATTCTTTCTTTTCCTTTTTAAATAATTTTTTTGTGTTTCTCTTAAATTTTTGTATAAATCTCAAAACTTTTTTTAATAATTTTCTAGTTAATTTTATCTCTTGATTATATAATCTAGTTTTATCTTTTATTCTTTTTTCTTGTTTTTTATTATATGCTTTAGAATATTTAGATAGGTCTTTAACTAGAATTTGTGCATTTCTTTTTAATTTATTAAAATTATTATGAAGATTTGATTTATCTCTTCTAATCTCTTCTTTTAATCTCTTTTTAGTGAAATTTGTTTTTACATGTATAATATCCTTTAAAACCCTTAAATGTTCTTGAGCAAATCTTTCTTTTTTAAGAACACTCATTTCAATTTCCCTAACAATTCTTTCTTGAGATTTTTTCCCAAGAATTTTTTCCAAATGCTTAAAAACATCTTTGTGAATTTGTTTAATTTGTTTGCTTATCTTTTTTAATAATCTCTTTTCTTCATTAAGAATCTTTTTTTCTTCTTTTGAAATAAATAATCCCAATAATTTTAACTTTCTCTTAAGGGGTCTAACAATTTTTTTTATTAATATCAATGCCCGGCTATATAACAGGGTTTTTTTCTTTATTCTTTTTCTCTCTTTTTCACGGGAGATTAAATCAACATCTTGGGAATGCTTAATTAGATCACTGATAAATATTGATGCATTTCTTTTTAATTTATTAAGGTCATTATAAAAACTTAGTTTATTTTTCTTAATGTCTGATTTTAATCTATTTTTTGTGAATTGTGTTTTTGCTTTTACAATATTTTTCAAAACCTTTAGATGTTGTCTGGTTAATCTCCTTGTTATAATAAATTGTTTTTCAAATTCTTGAATTATTTTCTTTTGAGATTTTCTTCCAAAAGTTTTTCTTAATTGTTTAAAGACTTCTTTGTAAATTTGTTTTATTTGTTTTTTTGCTTTTTTTGAAAGTCTTTTTTCTTCTTTAGCAATTAACCTATCTTTTTTTGATAAAAATAAACCAGCTGATTTAAATTTAATTTTAATATATTTAATAATCCTATTTGCTAGGGTTTTTAGCTTATTAAGAATTTTTTCTTCTTCTATTAGTGATTTAGGAGCATATGTTTTTGGAACTTTTATTCTAGAAAATTTATTTATTAATTTTCTAGCATATATCTTTGGAATATTTATTATTTTTATTAAAAGCCTTCCTGCTTTTTTTACTTGTATCCATAATTTATTAAAAATATTCAAAATATTTTTTTTAGTCTTTTTCTTTTCTTTTTGTTTTTTGATTAATATATGTTCTTTTCTTTTTTTATCGAATATATTTTCTCTTTTTTCCTTATATACTCCTTTAATTAATGCTATCTCTCTTTTCTTCTTTTTTTCTCTTTTATATTTCTTTATTGATTCAACAGATAAAATTATTTTTTTACTGATAAACTTCCCTAATAATTTCAGTGATTTCCAAAGTTTTATTATCAAATAATACCTTGGTTTTTTACTAAATCTTTTATGGATTTTTGAAATCTTTTTTAATTCTTTTTTAGTCTTTTTAACTTCTGTCTTATATTTTACTTCTAATCTTTTATCTCTCTTCCTTTTTATTCTCCATTTCTTAAACCTCTTAACCCATTTCTTTTTCTTTGATAGATTTATTAAAATTGTTAAAACAACGAAAATGAAAATTGTTCCTAATATGTAATAGAAATAAGGATGTAAATAAAACCAAAGATTTAAAACAAAATTTGTAATTAAATTAAATAAATTTAGATAATATGCCAAGATACCTAATACCACAAACAAAACAAAAGTCAAAACAGAAACTTTATACTTTTTAAACCATCTTTTTTCTTGTATAAATTGTGCTTTTATCTTTTTTCTTTCTAGATAAAATATAAAAAACAAGATAAAAACAACTAAACCAACTAAGGCAGAAATTACATATAATTTAACTTCAGATGTTTCTATTGAAATTATTTCTGCAAATCCTTCTTTTACTTTTATTTCAATAGTTCTATGCGATTTAGCTGTGTATGCACCATAACTTACTTGAACAAAGAAATCATAAATTCCAGAATCCACATTACTTGGTAAGAAGATTTTGGTTGTTTCTGTTTTTTCTTCAAAATCACCAAAGTAAATTATATCTGAACCAGAAGTTATTATTTCTCCTTTTTTCTCAATCCAGAACTGAATCTCAACATCTCCACTAATATCTGCCATGCCCTTTACAAAATAAGTAAAATCAAAAAATTCCCCTAGTTTTATAGGTGATTCAAAATCTATTATTTTAATGTCAAATAATTTTACACATTTATGCTCCCAACAAACTTCATCTTTGCCTTCACATTTAGTATCATTAACACATTCACGAATAATGCCGCCTCCTCCACCTGTTACTCTTTCTTCTTCAGAAGGTGTTACTACACTTGGAGTTTCTTCTGCTTCATAAACTGTGAATTGTGTTACATTGAATTTTAAGGTTCCTCCAGAATAACTTTCTTTTGTGCAGATATCTAAGCATTCAGAACCATCTCTTAAGATTCTTGGATTAGAGAAATCCAAGTTATACAAATAAAGTGTGGCAGATTTATTAAAATTTGGCAAGGCTGTTGAATTTATCTCAATTCTATTTTCAGAAATATTTATGTGGGCAGACAGATTAATCATATTATCGCTTAAATCTTCATCAGCTGTTAAATTAATAATTTCATTAAATTCTATTTTTCCTGATGCATTATTTTCAAGCACAATTCCACTTAAATTTTGTATTTTTTTAAATGAATGTTGATTGAAATTTGTTGAATTGCCTTTATTAGAACCTTTAAATTCATCATAATAAATCTGAAATTTAGTTAGATTAACAAAAAAAGTTATATTTTTTGTTGTGGTTCCAATACTGTTATTTGCATAAAGATAAAGTATATGGCTTCCTTCTGATGTGTTAAAATATATTAAAGAATTTATAGGGGTACTGTTAGTTCCATTAATATTATACCAAACATAATCTTCATAACTTGCTGTATAATTTAATAAAAGAGAAGTGTTAGCTAAATATGTTTCATTTTTTGGTTTATGAATTGTTAATGTTGGAATTGTTAGTGTGATGTTTCTTGTCTCTGTTGAGTTTTGATTATTTAGTGTGTCATTTGCAGTTGCATTATAAAAATATAATCCAGCAGATAATCCTGAAAAACTAACATAGTTTGGAGAGCTTGTTGTATTTGAAGAATTTATCTCATCATGGGTTGAATTATATAATCTTATAACAATGGTATCTAATCCTGTTCCGCTATCGCTTGCAGTAATATTTATTTTAATATAATTTTCTTTAGTGATTATTCCACTTAAATTTGTTGGAATTACAAATTGTATTGCAGGTTTAATACTGTCCACAAAAAATACAACTGAACTTGAATTTTCATTGCCAGAAGTATCATTTGCCCAAACCGTTACATTATGTTTTCCTTCTGACCAAGTTACATCGGTAATATTTACACAATCTATTAATGTTCTATTTAAAGTAAAAGTATCATTAGAATACCAGCAAGAATCTATAGCTTTATCATCAAAAACTGTATAATTAATATTAATATTTGGATTTGTTGTATTTGTGTTATTTAAAGGGTAAACTATATTAATATTTGGATTTGTTATATCTTTTTCAGTTACATTAACAAACCAGGTCTCATAAGCAGATGTGTAATTCTCATTTCCATCATAAATAGTTGTTATATTAAATAATCCTGTAATATTGAATTGAGTTAAATTACTCAAATGAGGTGGAGTAGTGCCTTGATTGATTAGTGTTCCATTGTTATAAAGTTTAATGTTTTCTCCTGCTTGTCCTACTTCTAAAGTTCCATTTAACCAGATAGAACTATATTGGTCAATTGTTATATTTCCTTGTGTATCATTAACATAAGTGCTTACATTTCCTGTGGCTTTTGTTATATTTAATAAATCACTTACAGATGTTGCAGAATAATTTGCATTTCCTGTTGTATTATAAGTATAATTGTAAATCCCAACACCAAGAGTTACAATCTCAGAATTAATAACCTCAACTCCCTCTCTATATAATTTACAAGCCAATTGTGCAGGACATCCTGAGCCAGTTGCATTTGTTTGTGTTCCATATTGTTCTTCTATTGATGGAGTGATTGTGAGATTTAATAAAGGGATTGCTTGGTCGATAGTATAAGTTCCATTCTCAGTATTATTAACATTGGGTGGGGTGGCAGTATCATTAGCATACCATCTATAGTTATAAGTTCCAACTGCTAAATTTAAAACAGTAAAATTATAAACATCTGCAGTTAAATTTGTTGCAGTATAATTTGTTCCATCAAACTCAATCAATACTGTATCTAAGTTTGCATCACTAATTGTCGCGTTAAATTCATATGTCTGCCCAAGAGAATAATTTGTAGGATCTGCAGGAGTTTCTGTTAA
>SDBT01011724.1_pt1 | contig 14094 bp, 11 predicted proteins | sample 2277101 | NCBI WGS metagenome assembly SDBT01 (sample SAMN10404973, study PRJNA504765) | marine sediment metagenome | isolation source: marine sediment core GS10_PC15, 103 cmbsf | place: Arctic Ocean: Southern Knipovich Ridge | collected 2010 | reverse complement strand
GTGGCTGGGAAAGACACCCCTGGAAATCATCCGTCCGGAGAGTACCACCCGGCTTCTGCTGCGGTCGGAGGAAAGCGATGATTTCTCCTTTTATCTCGATAAAAACAGTCCCAACAAACTTTCTTTTTCCATACCTGAGAATTTAGATCCCCAAAGCCTGCAGAAAAAACGGCGAAACGATTTCTATGCCAGTTTTGGACTCTTTGCTCTTTCAGTACCGCTGCCATTCTATTTTTGGGCCATGTATAATGATTATTATTTGATTACGAAAAACGCTGCGAATGCCGCAAAAGAGGCGAAAGCCCTGGGTTTATCCGCGGAGGCCCAGAGGTTGAACGCGGAGGCCTGGAGGCTCTACGCTGATCACAACAACTATTATACTGCCTTCTGGGGGACTCTATCGGTGAGCGTATCTCTCTTTGTCAATGCCGTAATTACGGTGCTGCGATACACAGCCTCTGCCGACCGAATGTGATGGCGCAAACAACCTGATGAAATCGAGTATAGCCGGAAAAATACGGAGGCTTCTGTCGGTCAGGAAACTTGATGAGCAGTTCTTCGAGGAACTCGAAGAAATTCTTATAGAGGGAGACGTGGGCGGGATCGTCACCCAGGAGATCGTGGACAGCCTGAAAGAGGATGTACGCCGGCAGGACTTGAAAGGCCGGGCAGATTTCATCCTGGCGCTCAAAAGTTATCTGGCCGGCTATCTGAAAACGGATTCCCTACATCCTGTACAGGGGAAACTCAACGTATTCCTGGTACTGGGAGTTAACGGGGTCGGCAAGACCACGACCCTGGCCAAGCTGGCTCACTATTATCGCCGCGGTCTTGATGATCGGGTGGTCCTGGCTGCGGGCGACACCTTTCGAGCGGCTGCCATCGAACAGCTCGTTCTGTGGGGCGAAAGGCTGCAGCTTCCGGTGATCCGGCAGACAGCCGGTGCGGATCCGGGTGCGGTCATATTTGACGCCATTTCCAGTGCGCAAGCCAATGGCATCGATCTGGTCCTGGCTGATACGGCCGGTAGAATGCATACCAAAGCGCATCTGGTTAAGGAACTGGGAAAAATCGATAACATTGTAGGCGGAAGGATCGAGGATGGACAGTACAAAAAAATCCTGGTACTCGACGCCACCACGGGCCAGAATGCTCTGCATCAGGCAGAGATATTTCATGAAGCGGTGGGTGTAGACTCAATCATCTTGGCCAAATATGACTCTACGGCGAGGGGGGGTATCGTTTTGGCAATATCAAGGACATTGGGTCTGCCCATATCGTTTGTAGGCACTGGTGAAATGCCGGGCGATCTTCTGCCTTTCAACTTCGACTCCTTCCTGGATCAACTGTTAGCCGAATGACCCGGCTCAAGCTCTTTTTTTTCTGCTTTCTATTGGTTTTGCCTCTGTACGCAGACGATCGTTATTTTTCATCGAATGAATTCGGGATGGTCATGAAGGAGATCGGCTGGTATCGCCAGGACGAGTTTCCCTATGTGCTCAAGTTGAGCGAGCAGGGTCAAACCAGTAAGCGGACCCTTTACGAATCCGGAACAGAGATAAAACGCTGGGAACGAACGGCAAACTCTGAAAAGTTTTATCAGCAGCTGCGGTTGTCAGAGATCAGGATCTACGACAATAAGGGGCGCTTGATCGAGGAACAGCTGCTGGGGGAGGACGGAGAGATTACAAAAACTATTTATTTCTATGACAGCCATGCTTTAGTCTACAGCACCACTTCCGACGGCCAGGGCAACTACCTCTACCGGGATGATTTCCGCTTATCACCGGAACGGCGGCTATTGGGGGTAGAACGTACCTGGGCCGATGGTGGGCAGGAAGGGCTGACGCTCAATGCGGCCGGCGGCCGTATTTTCCAGGAGCGGAATTCAAACGGCCAGACCGAGCTCCTGTACCGCTTCGACTCGAACGGCCGGCTGTATGACCGGGAGCAATGGACGGATCGATCGCTGGCCTTAAGCGAGCGCTTCCGCTACGATGGTGATCGATTGCTGGCGGCGGTGGAGATCGATTCCCGAACAGGGTTAACGACGCGTCGAGAATTCGATGACGAGGGCAGGATTGTTACCGAGAGTGTGGAGCGGGACGGTGTCGAAGTCGAGCGCAGACTTGTCTTCTGGGACTCAAACGGGCAAAAAATACGGATCGAGCTTAACGGTGAGCAGGGGCTGGAAGAGTGGCGCTACAGCTACGATTCAGAAGGCACCCTGGTCGAAGAGGAATACTGGTCTCGGGGCGGTCTGGAAAAACGTGTCCTTTACATAGGCCCGGATCAACAGATCGAAGAGCTTTATCGCGACGAAGAGATCTTCATGCGCATACACTTTGAGGACGACCAGAAATGGAAAGAGGAGTTTCTCGATAACGGAAAGGTTATCCGCCTCAAATTATTTGGAAACGGGGAATAAGCTTGAGATTCATTGTTTTTATTGCCTTCAGATATTTTCACACCTTACGGAAGAGTCGGGGTATCACCTCTACCATACTCTCCGTGGCCGGTGTGGCGGTCGGGGTAATGACCCTGACCGCGGTACTGGCTGTAATGAACGGCTTCCAGCTGGGTTTTATCGACAATATTCTATCGATCAGTTCTTATCACATTCAAGCTTTCCGGCCGGATGAGCATTACAGGCTCAGCAGCGCCAGCGATTTGTCCTCCAGACTGATGGAATTAACTGATGTGCGTGCGGTGGTTCCCTTCTCCGAACAACAGGTTCTGATCCGGGGATTCTATGCTCAAGAGCGAGGATGCCTGCTTCGCGGGCTTCCTGCCGATATTATCCAGCGGGACCCCGGTTTTAGCAGCCATTTGCAGTTGGTTGAGGGCAGCTTTGATATCCGGGCGCCGGGAACAATCGTTCTCGGCATCGAACTGGCCCGTCACCTGGGTGTCTCCTCGGGAGACCAGGTAACTATGCTTCTTTTGAAGGGTGCAACCCTTGACGCTCTTACGCCTGCTCGAAGGGTTTACACGGTTAGCGGATTGTTTAAAAGCGGCTACTATGAATTTGATCTGGGCTGGGCCTTTACTGCTCTGGAAGAGAGAGATGTGATTCGGTATGGCATAAAGATACGGGACAGGTTTCGCGATCAGACCCTGGCCCGGGCAATAACGGCCGCTGTTTCGGGGGAATACCATGTAGAAACGTGGAGGAGCTTTAACCGGGCCTTTTTTGGTGCCTTGCGGATGGAAAAGTCTCTGATGATGATTCTTATTGGTTTGATATTTGTGGTGGTCGGTTTCAATATTTACCACTCCCTGCGGCGGACCGTTCGGGAGCGTTATGAAGAAATTGCCGTGCTAATAGCGCTGGGCGCCTCATCGGGAGCGATTAAGTACATCTTTGTTCTGGAAGGCCTGTTGATCGGTCTGATTGGGGGTACCCTGGGGACGATTACGGGGTTGGCCATTTCGGCCAATATTAACTCAGTTTTTGCCGCGGCAGAAAGTATTACCAACTTTGTCTTAAATCTGGTTGATATTCTGTTTTTGGGCCGGTTGGAGCCCCTGGCCCTCTTTTCTCCCTCCTACTTCTATCTGATAGAGGTTCCCAGCAAAGTCCTCTGGCACGAAGCGGTCCTGATTCAGCTCTTCGCCTTGTTTTCATCGACCCTGGCCGCTTTGATCGCCTCGAAACGAGTCGCGGAATTAAGGCCGGCGGAGTTGCTTCGTTATGAATAGGAACGGTAAACCATGAAATTGATCGAAACTTTCGCCCTAAAAAAAGTTTTTCAAACAGGATCCGAAGTTTTGACCGTGTTCCAGGGAGTTGAATTCAGCCTGGCCGCCGGCACCACTCTCGTTGTATCGGGAGAGAGCGGATCGGGAAAATCCACACTGTTGAATCTGATCGGCGGTCTCGATACGGCCAGTGCCGGCAGTATCCTCTTTCAGGGCTGGAATATCATTCAGGCCAGTGAAGAGGAACTGACGGCGTATCGCAGCAAGGAAATTGGGTTTATTTTTCAATTTCACTATCTCCTCAAGGATTTTACCGCCTTGGAGAACGTCCTTTTACCCGCGCTGATTATAGGGACAGCACGGTCGGCGGCCTTGCCCAGAGCCAAGCGCCTTTTAGATCAGGTCGGACTCGAAGGACGCATGAAGCACTTCCCGGCACAGCTCTCAGGAGGCGAGCGGCAGCGAGTAGCCGTGGCCAGGGCCTTAATGAACGATCCTCATCTGATACTGGCAGACGAGCCTACCGGGAACCTCGACGAGCGAAATTCGGAAGAGGTAAAGGACCTGCTCTTCGGCCTGGTGAAAGACTATGGGAAGACGATGATACTGGTTACTCATGATTATGGTCTGGCTGCTGCCGGAGACAGGAAATTCCATCTCGAACATGGTATCTTTAGCGAGATATGAATTTTTCAGTTTTTCTTGGCAAAAAGAATCTCTTTTCCCGCAACCGAAAAATCGCACCCCATTTGATGGGAACAGTTTTTGGTATCGCTTTAAGCCTGGTCCCCCTGATTGTTGTGCTCGAAGTGGCGGACGGTATGATCGAGGGGATTACCCGCCGCTACCTGGAAATCGGCACGTATCACCTGCAAATTACCCTGGCAGCCGATACCTCTGTGGAAGGATATCTCAGTCAGGCCGCGCGGCTCAAAAAGCAAGCCCCCTTGCATCAAGGGACCTTGCATCAAGGGACCTTGATGCAGGTGATTGTGGAAATTCAAGGCTTGGGTCTCGTTTCCAGCCAAAAAAACCGAACTGCCGTAACCGTGCGGGCGGTGCCCCCCTCCCTCTATGAGGAGGATGTACAGTTCCGGAGATTTTTCAAGCTGGAGTCAGGCGCCTTTGACCTGGCAGACAAAAAGGCTGCGCTGTTAGGCAAAGAGGTCGCAGCCAGGCTCGGCGTTACTGTCGGGGAATCTGTAAAATTGATGACGGTTCTGTCTGTCGGCAGCTCAGAGGCACGTATCATACCGAAAGTTACTTCTTTTATCGTCAAAGGTATATTCAGCACCGGTTACCAGGAACTGGACAAGCTCTGGATTTACATACCCTTTGACACGGGCAGGCGTATTCTGTCCCGGCAAAACTCCAGGCGGTTTATCGGCGTAAAAGTGGAAGATCCCTTTAGACAGATGGCGGAGCTAATCAGCCTGATAGGCCCCGAACTTCCCTCCGGATCGAATATGCGCACCTGGTATCAGTTGGAGAAGGCGAATTACAAGTCATTCCAGACTACCCGTGCCTTGCTGACTTTCATCATGGCCCTTATTGTCGTGGTTGCTGCGGTCAACATTTCCTCGTCGATGGTGATGGTCGTCCTGGAAAAAAACCAGGATATCGGTATCCTTAAAAGCATGGGTGCTAACCCGGGACAGATCCGCCGGGCTTTCCTGTTTACCGGGTTCATCGTTGGCCTGGCCGGTACTGTTCTGGGCCTGGTTTTGGGTCTGCTCGTCGCCATTAACATCAACGGCCTGATGGCCGCTGTGGAGGTTTTTGTCAACCTGTTCTATCGGGCAATGGAAATAGTTCTGCGGCCCCTGGCTGATCTAAGCCGGGAGGATCCGATCCAGGTGTTCAATACAGCCTACTACCTGGAAAAGATACCGATTCGGATAAGCCTCAAAGAGCTCTATGTTGTGGGTACGTTAACGGTGTTTCTTTCCACTTTGGCGGCCTATTTCCCGGCCAGGGCAGCGGGAAATACCAAGCCTCTGGATATCCTGAGAAAGCATTGATAGAGGGCCTTCACTTGCCTAATGATCGTGGTTTTAATATTATATCTTCAAGACCAAACAAGGGGTTTTGATGAAGTGTGATATCTGCAGGTCCAAGAAGGCTGTGATTCATATACAGCAGATCGCCGGAAAAGACCGGATCGATCTTCATCTCTGTGAGCACTGCGCCATGGAGCGTGGAATCTCCAGCAACGAGGACAAGATCGAATTGTCGATCGCCAACCTGCTGACCGGACTCATCGATATTCGTAAAGTCAAAGGGAATAAAAAGAAGATTTGCCCACTCTGCGGCTCTTCCTGGGAGGCAATCGAACGCAGGGAAAAACTGGGCTGTGCCGAGTGTTACTCGTTGTTTCACCGGGAGATACGTTCTGTCCTGGAAAAGACAGTAGGCGAGACCCAGCACACGGGTAAGTATCCCCGGCGTTTGCTCGAGTTGAAAACTTTTCTCGTCGATGTAGTCAGGTTGAAAGAAAATTTGAAACAGGCGCTTAAACGGGAGGACTACGAAAAAGCCGCTGCATTGCGGGACAGGATCAAAGATTTGGAAAAAACCCCGGGGGAGCGCTAGTTTGAGTGAGCCAGAAAGCTGGTACACCCTTCCGGGCCCTGAGAGTGATATCGTTCTCTCCAGTAGGGCTCGTTTGGCAAGAAATATCATTGGTTATAATTTTCCTTGTACCCTGTCGGCTCCCCAAGAGGCGGAAGTACAGGCTAAAATAAAAGCGGCTTTCCAATCCCTTGGGCACGACCTCGGGCAGTTCGAAATCGTCCAGTTGGATGCGATCAGTCCACTGGAGAGAAAGATACTCCTCGAAAGGAACGTAGTTTCCCAGGAGTTTTCCGTGGCGCCGAAGAAAATGATCGTAGTCAGCGCTGACGAGAGCTTCAGCGGCATGATCAACGAGGAGGACCATCTCCGGTTGGCCTGCATACAGAGCGGGTTGTCTCTGGAGGAGGTATATCAACGGGTGGACGATCTCGATACCGAGTTGGAGAAAGCGCTGCATTTTACTGCATCCCTTGAGTTTGGCTATCTGAGTTCTTCTCTGGAAAACGCCGGGACGGGTTTAAGGGTTTCGGTTATGCTGCATTTGGCCGCCCTGGTGATGGACGGAGATATCGGCTGGGCCTTGAAGACCGCCGGGCAGCTTGAGCTGCAGATCAAGGGCTACTGGGGAGAAGGCGACAACTCTCTCGGCAATATGTATCAGATTTCCAACCAGATTTGCCTGGGTTCCTCGGAGCGGGAAATTGTACAAATCGTAAGAGAAGGTGTAACTCAGGTGATCCAGTTCGAGCGCAAAGCGAGGGATGAGCTGCTTAACTCGAGAATCACCGAGTTGGAGGATCTCATCTATCGCGCCTACGGTATACTGTCCCACTGTCGTGTGATCTCCTCGCAGGAGGCGATCAAGCTTCTGTCTACCTTGCGATTCGGGATAAGCCTGGATATTCTCGAAGGCATCAGCCTGGAAAAAGTGACGGAGCTGTTGATCCATTCGCAGAAAGCTCATGTGCAAAAAAAGCTCGAGGCTCTTGATGACGATACAGATAATAAATTAGTAGATTATACCAGGGCAAAAATGATACGTACCGCCATAGGGGGTAGCCAATGTTTAAAGGCTTGACGCAACGAGCCCAGAAGATACTTACAGTCCTCGCCCAGGAGGAAGCCAAACGTTTTCACTCGGACCAGCTCCTTCCAGAGCATATTGTTATTGCCATACTCAAAGATGGCGAGGGTGTGGCCGTAAAATCCTTGCAAAAAGCAAAGATTGATCTGGCCGAGATGCAATTGGACATCGAACGGGGCCTGCCCATGGGCAAAGCCGGCTTGATTCTTGGGGATGTTCCCCCTTCAAAGCGGGGGAAAAAGATACTGGAGGATTCGGCTTCAGAAGCACGCAGCATGGGTCATGAATATATTGGGACGGAGCATCTGCTGCTCGCAGCAGCGAGAGAGGAGGGCAGCGTCACCGCCAGGTACCTCTACCGGAATAGTATTTCTGGCAGCGCACTAAGGGATCTGATCATACAGATAAACGGACTTGGCGATCTTCGGGCCCAGGGTCAGAAAAGGAAATCCCAAAGCCTTACGCGAAAAAACACTCCCACGCTGGATGAGTTCAGTCGTGATCTTACCTCACTGGCCCGTGAGGACAAACTCGATCCGGTCATTGGGCGTGGAAAAGAGATCCAGAGGGTCATTCAGATCCTGGCCCGAAGGACAAAGAACAATCCTGTACTCATCGGTGAGCCGGGCGTTGGAAAAACGGCTATTGTAGAGGGTTTGGCTCAAATGATCATTAAGGGCGATATTCCCGAAGCCCTGGTCGGCCGGCGGGTCTTGACCCTTGATCTTGCCGCTTTAGTCGCGGGAACCAAGTACAGAGGAGAATTTGAGGAGCGGTTGAAGCGGGTCATGAAGGAGATCTTCAATACCCGTAATGTAATCCTGTTTATCGATGAGCTTCATACGATAATCGGCGCCGGCGGTGCCGAAGGAGCGATCGATGCCTCGAACATGCTCAAACCGGCACTTTCCCGAGGTGAGCTGCAGTGTATCGGTGCTACGACGCTCAATGAATACAAGAAATACATCGAGAAGGATGCCGCCTTAGAGCGGCGCTTCCAATCGATTTTTGTCGAAGAACCCAACATCGAGGAGACGATTGAAATCCTGAAAGGAATTAAGGATCGTTATGGCAACTTTCACCACGTTGCCTACACCTACGAAGCGCTGGAAGCAGCAGCAAACCTGTCGCATCGTTACATTACCGAGCGTTTTCTGCCGGATAAAGCGATCGACCTGCTCGATGAGGCGGGTTCTAGAAAAAAGATCAACAACAGTGTCCGGCCAAAAGAGCTCACCGAACTGGCCAATCAAATAGAGATGCTTACCCTGGAAAAGAGCAACCTGGTGAGTACCCAGAATTATGAAAAAGCAGCGGCCATCAGGGATATGGTCAAGCAGCTGCGCACCAGAGTAGCGGAGCTCAAGAAAACCTGGGAAAACAACATCGTGGTCGAGGAAAATCTGGTCGACGTCGATGATATTCAGACCATTATTTCCGAAGTAACCGGCATTCCCCTGGTGCGAATAGCCCAGAGCGAATCGGAAAAGCTGCTGCAGATCGAAGACGAGATCCACAATCGGGTAGTGGGCCAGGACCAGGCTATTGCAGTCATTGCCTCGGCTATTCGCCGTTCACGAACCGGTTTGAGCTCGCACAGCCGCCCCATGGGCTCATTCATGTTCCTCGGCCCGACCGGAGTGGGCAAGACACTTCTGGCCAAGACCCTGACAGAGTTTCTGTTTGGCGACGAGGATGCGCTTATTCGCATAGACATGTCCGACTTCATGGAAAAGCACAATGTGTCCCGCCTGGTGGGCGCGCCTCCCGGTTATATAGGCTACGACGAAGGCGGCCTGCTAACGGAAAAAATCAGGCGCAGGCCCTACAGTGTCGTCCTCCTGGACGAAATCGAAAAGGCTCATCCCGATGTGTTCAATATTCTGCTGCAGGTACTGGAGGAGGGTCAGCTCCAGGACAATCTCGGGCATACGGTTTCTTTTCGCAACACCGTGCTGATCATGACTTCCAATGCCGGCACCAGGGAGATAAGCAGGGATTCGGCTCTTGGATTCCACGCTGCAGAGGGCATGATGCATCATGACGAGATCAAGACCTCGGCCATGAGCGAGCTCAAAAGAATGTTTAACCCGGAATTCCTGAACCGGGTCGATGAAATTGTCGTGTTCCACAGCCTAAACCGGGAGCAGCTTTGGGACATACTCGAGTTCATGATCAAGGAAGTCGGGGAGCGCCTGCAGGAGCAGAACATTACGATCGAGTTTAAAAAGGCAGCTCGAGAATGTCTCATCGATGACGGTTTCGATGAGAAATACGGCGCCCGCCCCTTGAGGCGGAGCCTGCAAAAATTGGTTGAAGACCCGCTGTCTATGGAGTTGCTGAAAGGTCGTTTCAAGCAGGGAAGCTCTATCATTGTCGATTTCAAAGAGGGAAAGATCGTATTTCGACCCAAAAGGGTGCGAAAAAAAGTCGAAAACAAGGTAAAAGAACTGGCTCTCCGATGAAAAAGAGAGGGAGTCTTTTCTCCCTGCTTTTTCTCATTTTTTCCTTCGGATTAGGCGCCCAAACAGCTGAACAGCTCTTTCAAGCAGGAAGCAAAGCCTTTCAGGATAGACTCTACTATATCGCCACGAAAAATTTCAGGGCTGTTGCCGACGAGTATCCGGAACATGCTCTCGCCGACGACGCGGAGTATCTCCAAGGTTTGTCCGAGTACCACCTCGAGCGTTTTGTTTCCAGTATCGCCATATTCAAAAAATTTCGCCTCAAGTATCCACGGTCCCCCTATCTAAGCAGGAACAATTTCTGGATTGGAAGCGCCTACTTCAAGCAAGGCCAATACTCCCAAGGTGTGAAGTACCTGTCCACACAGATCGAAGAGTACCCGGAGGAGGAATATTTCTTAACCCAGGCGCTGTTTATGCGCGGAGCGGCCCTTGAGAATCTAGAGCGCTGGCAGCAGGCCCGGGCGAGCTATGCGAAGCTTCTTCTTCTGGAAACAGGACTTGCGTACCAGGCCAGGGCCTTGCTCCGAATTGGGGGTATATTCTTTCGCCTAAAGGAGTACAGGCCGGCCCTGGATTCCTTTACCCGGATCCTGATCGATCATTCTGAATCGGAGTTTGTCGGTGAGGCGCTTTTTTTTACGGCGGAGTGCTACTTCCATCTCGGCCAGCTGAACAACGCAGAAGCGCGCTTCAGGCGCACTTTGGAAACGGTTCCCCGGACGACCAGGCGTGAAGATATCTATTTTCGTCTCCTTCAGGCCGACACCGGGTTGAATCGATTGGACCAGGCCCTGGCCTGGTGCCAGAGGTTGGAAGACGAGTTCCCTCGGGGGCGTTACACCCCGAACCTGGCCGGGCTTAAGGCGGACCTGCTCTTCGACCTGGAGCGCTTTGCCGAGGCGGCGCGGGCTTACCAACAGGCTGCCGGCGTTGCCGCCGACTCCGTCGAAAAGCAGGCTGTGGCCTATAACCTGGGCTTGTCCTTGCTTTTCAGTGACCGGCCGATGGAGGCCCTGGAACCCCTGGGCCAGGCTGCACTTGCTACGGACAGACCGGATATCGCGGAGAAGAGCCTCTATCGATTGGGCAGCATTCTACAGGAAATGGGACGGGACAACGCCGCCATATCCGCCCTTGAACAGTTTGGCAGGCGTTTTCCGGCCAGCGTTATGGCCGAAGAAGCGCAAAGCTTGCTCGGATCGCTCTACGAACACACAGAAAATTACAGCCAGGCCGTGAAGATATTTTCACAGCTTATTACCCGCTATCCAACATCCGGCAACCACAGTGAATACCTGTTCAGGCGAGGGAGCAGCGCCTTGGCTGCCGGAGATGGTTCAGCCGCCTTGAATGATTTTTTTCGCATAGTCAGGAATTATCCCGACTCCGTTTACGGCGACAAATGCCGGTATAATATCGGCTATATCTATTCGACGCGGGGAGAGTACCTGAGGGCGGTTCCCTATTACCAGGAAGTTCTCCTGGGTAAGGAGCGGGAGCTCTCCGACCGGGCGCTGCTGGCTATCGGTGTGGCCTACTTCAATGCCGGGGAATACAGTGAAGCTGCGGCCCAGTTCAAGGAAATGAGCGGGTCGTACACCTCCTGGTCGGGAGAGGTCTGGTTCTACCTGGCTCGCAGTCAGTACAAACTGGAAGAGCTGGAAGAGGCGGCGGAGAGTTTCAAAAGGGCGGGAAGACACCTGGAAGGCGGAGAGCTGGGCGAGGAGGCCCTGTACTGGCAAGCCCTGAGTGCCTTTAGATTGGGCCATCTGCAGGATGCGCGGGAGAATTTCCTGGACCTGACAGTGCGCTATTCCTCAGGGCGGCGGGTATTTGAGTCCTACTATAGGGCCGGTTTATGCGATTCTTTGAGAGAACGGTATGCCGAAAGTCTGAAGCTTTTCCACCTGGCCTTGAGCCTGGCGAATCCTATGGAGGAGTTGATGCCGGATCTGCTCTACCAGAAGGGCTGGAGCCTGCTGCGGGTGGACCGCAGAAAAGATGCCCTGTACACCTTTGAATCCCTGAGCCGCCGGTATTCCCAAAGCGATTTGGCCCGGGAGGCCTGGTACAGTCTGGCCGAAGCGGACTTCCAGGAAGGTCATTATTCCCAGGCGGCGGAAGGATTTCAAAGAGTCGCGAAAGATTATCCCCACAGCGGGAGCGGCCGGGTGGCCCTTTATTGGGCGGCCGTAAGTGCGGAAAAGCTGTCCAAGGGGCGCGAGGCTCTGGATTACTATCTCAGGTATATTGAGGCCGCTCCACAGGGCGGGTTGGTAGCTCAGGCGAGCAACAGGATTCGTCACGTTCTGTCGCAGAGTGGAAACCGGCCGGTAATTGTGGACTTTTATGCCCGCGTCGAGAAGAGCGCCTCCGTTCCCATGGAAATTAAGAACAAGGTGCGTTTCGAATACGCCCGGTTCATATTTCGTGATGAGCGGGATCAAGGATTTCGAATTCTTGTCGGGCTGCACGACGCCGGTGTGGAAAAATCGTTGCAGGGTGAAGTTGATTTCTTGATCGCCGAGTACTATTCTCTGGAGCGGGAGTTTGATCGGGCCCTGGATATTTTTACCGGGATCACTGCCGGCTTCTCCGGCCGCCTCGCCGCCTCCGCGCAGTTGCGTGTAGCCGGGATCCTGGCCCAATCAGGAGCCGGCGAAGAAGCTGCAGAGGAGTACCTCAAGGTTTATTTTCTCTACCCGGACATAAGCGGGCTGGCAGCGGAAGGACTGTTTAAATCGGCTCAAATCTTTCACCGGCTGGGAGAGCAGGACAGGGCCTTTAGCCTGGTGAAAAAATTGCGAGAGGAATTTCCAGAGAGCAGCTGGGCCGAGACCCCGCTTGAGTAGCGGCCGATTCCTTTGGTAAAAAATCTTAATGGGCAGGCCCAACATTCAGAGAGTGTTCGCAAGCGAACCATTAAACCTTTTTAAAACGAAAAACAGACCAGATTTCATCGACCTAGATCAGGGACACCGCGCTTTTTGGCTGACATAGCTGTACACCTCCACAGGACAGAATATAATAAATTCAACCCATGGTTTGCTTCAAATGATCTGCATATTCCTTATATCACGAATAACCCTTCACGACCTGCATATTTTATCCCTTGTTTTTTCTGATTTTTGACAGGGTGCTACTATCGTCCAGGTGGGCGGTAGTCAATACTCTTTTGGGTAGCTTGGTCAATCTCTTCGGGAGTAAGAAGAACAACTGTCTTGACCTTGGCTGCTCCACTGGCGTTGATGAGAAGCGTAAGGGCGGCAGTGCTCACATTGTCCGGCAGCTCCGCAATGGCGAATACATCGTCACCGCCAAAGGCATAATAGAATACCTCTAGTTTCCCCCCCCATTCCTTCAATTGCTGTCGCAACTGCGTCCCGTCGTTTTGAACCTCCTTCTTGGAGAAGGCCCTTTATCCCTTCGCCGACATACGAAGCTTGAAAAAGATACTTTGGCATAATTCAACTCCTTGCTAGTCCACTGTTCGTAACTATCAGTTTGAAAAACTCCTATATATAAAATTCTCATACAATCATAGGCGTCACCTCGCTTTTCTGCTCCCAGCAGAACCAAACGACTTATGGATTTTAGAGATGTATAGGTGAATCAGCTCTCACGTCAATTAATTGAGCCAGGGCATTAATGTCGTCGACACTCGGAGGGTAAACTCCTGTCTTGTAGATTTTCAAAGGATGAAGGTGATACCACCACAGTTTCATATTCTCGGAAATAGTGTAAAAGCGCTCTTTTGCATATCCATTTAAGACCGCTTTCCTGGAAAACATGGCAAACCTCCGGGATTGACAGATCTTTACCTTCAGTATTACGAGCAGGCGTTTATGAAACGTTGATGGAGGCGTCCCGGAAACGTCTCCGCTGGATCCCGGATAGTTGGAAATGTTTACTGCCGGTTACTATAATTGATTGCGGTAGATCCTCAATCCCACAGCCGCGACGCCTTAGCAGCTCTGTTTTGGCCGGAGTACGGACAATCCAGAGCGCGGGCCAACCTCCGCCGATACCTCTTCATGCTGACCCAGGTGTTGGGAAAGGGTGCACTGCCGACAGAGCAGGACACCCTGCGTCTAAATGAAAACCTTCTCCGGCTCGATATCCGTCAGTTCCGCTGCTTCGCCGAGGGCTGCGGAAGACACGATTCGGATCAGGTTTGCGAGAGCTGCCTAAACAACCTGAGTAAAGCGGAGACTTTGTACCGGAATGATTTTCCTTTGGATTTACACTGCCGGACTGCCGGGATTT
>SDBT01011723.1_pt1 | contig 14095 bp, 13 predicted proteins | sample 2277101 | NCBI WGS metagenome assembly SDBT01 (sample SAMN10404973, study PRJNA504765) | marine sediment metagenome | isolation source: marine sediment core GS10_PC15, 103 cmbsf | place: Arctic Ocean: Southern Knipovich Ridge | collected 2010 | reverse complement strand
CATTATGTGGCATGTCCTGAAATAGATTGGCCTCATTTTGCCGATAAATTTATAAATATTTTGGGATTGTATCGCAATAAATATACTACTCAAATAGATCATTATGATAATTTTGCTGTAATTTTTGATTCTTTGAGAAGAATTAATACCATTCTAATAAACTTAAGTAAAGATATTTGGTTTTATATCTCTTATGGATATTTTAAACAAAATACAATGAGTTCTCATAAGATAACTCCAATAGATTTTGAGATGTCAGAAGGAAATTTATTATTAGCAAATAATTTATTTAATTTTTTATCAAATAAATTGCCAATATCAAGATTACAAAGAGATCTAACAGATTCAACAATTATGAGAAATATAGGTAATGCATTTGCATATACATTAATTTCAATAAAAGCATTAATTAAAGGTTTCAATAGATTAGAAGTTAATGGTGAAGTTATTCAAAATGATTTAACTAATAATTGGATAGTTATTTCAGAAGGAATTCAAATCGTATTAAGAAGAGCAGGACATAGGGATGCTTCTGAGATACTAAAACAATGCATACTTAATGGACAAATTATGAATAAAGAGAAAATGGATATGTTTATTGGTGGGTTACAAATAGATGTTAATTTGAAACAAAAATTGTTAAATATTACACCATATAATTATTATGGTATTATAAAATGATTTTATTTTAAATATTATAAAAAAATTATATTAAGAAATAACACAAAATATAAGAGACATCAGTGTAAAAATAGCACTGTGTGCGATGTCTTATATTTTTATTACTTAATTGATAAAAATATTGTAGTGTATATGGCACACTATACTGGTAAGAATCGGTGCAAATCCGATAGTGTAAATAAATTAAATTAATTTAGATAATAATTAAATATGTATTTAATTATTATTATGGTGTATTCTAATATGCACCTGGAGGATATAATGAACCTGGAATTGGTCTACAAATATCTGTTCTTTCAAACATTGGAGGAGGAACTGGATTAGATTTATATGGATTTAATGGTTCCACATCATAAACATAATGATTAGGATATTTTCTACCCACTAATCTGACTGTTATTATCACTTTTTGTATATTATCTTCATCTATATAACATGCTTTTTCAAAATGTTGACCACTATTTCCTTTCAATGCAGTTGCACCTTCTTCAAAAGCTGGACAACTTAATGCTTTACAACATGATGACATATTAGATGGACCATATTTATTGGGTACAATAAAATTTCTATTACATCTCATTTGTAAATTATTATCAAAATTACTATATTCCATATATGGGGGTCTATCTCTACAACAAATATTTCCCTTTTCTGGTAAAAAATATACTTGAATTAAACCATTATCAAATTTATCAGTAACAATTCCTGACTGATATGGTGCTGATTTAGTTTTATAGAAAACAAATCTTTTATTAATATGTGAAGGTCTTTTGATAATTATATTTCCATAGGCTGGTATTCTCCAAATGCCAACTTCATCTCCATCGATTCTAAGATGGGCATTACATCGAGATGAATTATTATTTTTCAAAAGGATACTATAAAATTGACCATTATTTAATTCAACATAGGCACCTATATTTTTTTTATGTATAGGAAAAAAGTTGCTAAATGTATCAGCATAATAAGTATCATTATTATCATTATTAAAATGTTTACCACCTAAAATTTCAACAGTATACCCAGAAATATTCATATATAATGTTTCTTATAATTTATTATAAGATTTTAATACGAATCACTTTTAGCTACAATGGCTTTTATATTAATTCTAATTAATCTTTAATTTTTTTACCATTTCTTGTAAATTTATTTCCTAAACAATATCCAGATGATTTATTATTTGGATAATAATCTCTATCATTAGAAATATTACCTATTGCTAATATTTCTTCTGTTTTTTTATATTCATTTTCTTCATTAGATTTTGTAGATATATCTGTAGATTTATTTTTTCTATAATTCAGATCTTTCAATGTATTCATAAATTTATCCATATTCAATTGTATTTATTTTAATACATTATATAGACATATTTTTTTATATATTTTTTTTATATAAACTACTTAAAAAAATGAATATTTATTTATAATAGAGAGTATCAAAAATTTATGGATAAATTTATAATACGTTCACAAGAAAAGGATGGGAATATTTGTTTAGATGGTTTTGAGGATCTCTATGATATTATTAATAAAAGGAGCCGATATGTTATCAAGGAAGTTGACACTAAATTAAATGGATGGCAGAAGATGATACAAGAGTGGTATTTAATTAAATATCAAAATGATGATATAGATGATAATATAGTTAGATGTAGTTGTCATATAAAATATAGAATATACATTAGTAATGATGATCATATAATTTCGATATGTCATTGTTGTATTAATTTATTTCCACATATAGATAAGATTTATTCCAATATTGATAGGATAGTACATAATATCATAAACGATATGTTTTATCAAATTAATTATGATTTAATGATATTTTTAAATTTGGATCATAATACGGTTGATAAATACAATAAAAATGGTTGTAAAAATCGTCGTAATATTAAGATTTATTGTATTCTTTCTACTGTAGGATTATATCATTATAAAATTAATGAATTCAAGGATAAATTAAATAGTATGTATACAAAGATAACTAGAGCGATTGATGTAGATGAAATTGTAGATAAATTAGAATCATGTTTATCTAAAATTAAGTGGTGTCAACAATGTTATCCTTTAAATCTTTGTTTTAATTGTTTCCAAAATAACAATAAATACCTTGAAGACATTACAGAAGAACAATTCAAAGTTTTATGGAAAGTTTATAGACATATATTTAATGATACAAATATTAAATATGGACTTTATGGATCGGCGGGAACTGGTAAAACGACATTAATAAAGTATATTTTACAATTATCACATTTAAATGAATTATTTATTTTAAAAGATTTACAAAATATATTAAAATTAGATCTAAAAAATTATAATAAAAATAAGATTAGTGAATTATTAGATGAATATAATAATAAATTTGATAAAAAAATTAATGGTTTATTAATTGATGTTATTCATGGTGATAAAATTGTAGTTTTAGCATCTCCAACTAACAAAGCATTAGATGTAATTAGAGAGAAAGTTGGATCTATTTCTAACTTTGTTCTATCAGATAATTTTACAGGTCATATCAATCATTTAAATATTATCTTTTTTACTATTTCAAAACTGTTAACATATCATAGATTTATTGATACAAATCATCATATGTATTTCAAAAGAAGTGCAAAATATTTAAATATTATAGATAGATATAATTTAATTATTATTGATGAATCATCTATGATTAATAAAGATAATATTGTTGATATAAAATATGATATTGAAACATCTAATAAATTTATTGATAGTTATAAGAAAGGATATATAATATTTACTGGAGATAAAGCACAATTACCTCCACCTAAAGAGCAGTATAGTTCAGTTTTTAAATTAAAAATGAATAAGACAGAATTAACTACAGTTATGCGAACAGATAAAAAGATGATAATAGATTTATGTAATTTTATTAGAAAATGGATAGAAAAAGATAAGGATAATATTCGAAATGAATTATTATCTCATAAATGTGAATATGTAAAATTTCATATGAATAGTAAAAAATTTATAGATCAATACAGTAAGACTACGGATGCAATTATTTTAGTTTGGACCAATGAAACACGAAATCGTTATAATAAAGCGATACGAGAGATATTATTTGGAGAAATTACGAGTAAACGATTTTTAGTAAATGAGCATATAATTTTCAATAATTTTTATAAAATTAAGACAAAAACAGATGAAAGAGTATTTTATTCATCAATGCCAATTATTGTCAGAGACATTAATATTAATAAAGCATTTTTATGTGAGAAATATCGTTTAGAAATCATTATGGAAAAAATAGATGAAATAATGAAGACTGATATTAGTTTAATTGATTTATTTAAAGATAATTCATATAAAAAACTCAAAGAATATATAGATAAATTTGTACATATGTTCAATAATAGTATGAATAGTATTTTTAAAGTTTGGGAATTATATTTTATTTATAAAAATATGATTGAAGAATATCCTATATATGTAATTTATCATCAAAAAAAATATATTAAATGTATTGAACAAGGTAAAAGATATATTAAAGAATATTTTGATAAATCTCACAACATATTATCACAAGATATTCGTAATAGTGTTAGAGAAATTATTGTTGAACTATTTGATCAATATTATGAACAACCCTTTGCTGATGTTAATTATGGATATTGTATTACAACAGATAAATCTCAAGGTAGTACTTTTGATTGTGTTTATATTGATGCTGCAGATATGTTAGATCAAAATAAATATCCTTTTTTAGATCTAAATATTGGAAAAAAAAGATTTTATACTGCTGTGACTCGTTCCGCAAAACAAGTTAATATTTTAATTTAATTTAATTTATTTAATAGCTTTAATACCAATAACAGGAGAATAGTCTAAAAAATCTTGTAAAAAGTAATCATTTTCGTAAAATTCCATATCAAACCATTCAATTTTTTTGAAACCACATTGTCTAAAAACTTGTTCATAGGTTTTTCGACTATACCACCATATCTGACTCTTATCTATTTTTGAATTATCATCATTTATATACCAATTCCAATATAAACAATCTTCATCATATAATTCTATACATTCAGTAGATTTCCAAAAGCCATATTTCCGAGTTTTATCATAATTAGATATTAACATTGATGGATTATCATTCAATCCTATGAAAATACCACCTATTTTTAAATTATCATATATAGTTTTAACAAATTTTTTTAAAATATCATATGTAGATGCATAACATAATAGATAAGTTCCTGTTATAACATCATATGAATCTATTTTACCTAATTTTGCTACATCTCTTATTATATATTCTATTTCTTTTGGACCTTTTTGTCGTGCCATTTGTATCATTTTAGATGAAATATCTACACCTTTTACCGAATCAGCACCAAATTCATATAATTTTCTACAATATAAACCTTCACCACATGCTAAATCTAAACATTTCTTACCATATAACATGGGTAATTTTTTAAGAAATGTATATATTTCTATTTTATGATGTTTAGATTCATTAATTTTATTAATATAAGATGAATAAATCTTATCATATTCAGTCATTATTATATAACATATATATTTATTATTTAAGTAATATTTTATAAATATTTATATATATTTTTGTTTTATTACATATTTATTATCGAAAAAGTTTTCTTATACAATTCAATCATATATTTATATGTAAAAATCAGTTTAATTATGATATAAGCAACAATAAAATGGAATAATATTTGACTTTCTTACTGACAATTTATACTTTTTAGAAAAATGCTAGATTATTAGCATTTTCAATAAATACAAATGAAGGTTCGAAAATAAAAAGTAGTCAGTCTTAAAAAAATAAAAAAGGTAAAACTTTTTTCAGAAATCTCTAAAAAGAATCCAAATTAATTTTTCATTTTTCAAAATACTTTATATTTTTTAATATTTCTAAGCGCGCGCGCAGGCTAATTTTATGTTTTATCCATATATATATAATTTTTATGAAAACCTATACAAAACTCATACTTTGGATGCAAAACCTATACAAAAATCAGAGAAAACCTATACAAAATGGGGTATAGTTCTAATAAATAGACAACAACATGGTAATAAATGTAAAATAGATTTGGTTAAAATTTCTTACCTAAAACTCAAAATTGTATAGGATTTCTGTGGAGAAATAAATTTAGACAATAAAATATATAAAGTATTTGATCAAATATTCAGTCACTGAATTATTAATTAAAAAAGCAAATCTATATAAAATATTTAAAGAAGAACAAGAAAATATTGATAAACTTAAACAATAATTTGAAGAAAAAATAAAAGAATTGGAATAATAAATCAAAATCACATAATATCAATAAATAACAATATCATCACTGATAATATCCAAAGTACACAAAATATTAACATAAATATTAACAATTATGGTGAAGAAGATTTATCTAGTATATCATTAAATGATTGGGAAAATATATTAGCAGAAGGTTTCAACATGGTTCCTAAATTATCTGAACATATACATGTCAATATACCATAAAATAACACATGATAAAGATCGTTGATATATTGTAATAAAAAATGGATACGTAAAGAAAAAACAGAACTTCTCAATGAAATATTCTTACATAAAAGTACTGCTCTTCGAGATATTATTGAAAAACACTACATTATCTCTTATCAATAATAGTGATATAATTAAAGATACTTATGTTATCAATTGAAAATTCAAAGACGATAAACTCATCATCTATTAATTATCTATTAATTTCAATTTATATAACATAAGTGCGGTAAATCATATGATATAATATAATAATATTATTATATTATGTCTGCAAATCGTATCCTTAATTTAATTAATCAACAAGAAGAAAATATATATCCTGATATTTCTGTAACTTCTTTATATTCTGGTGAAGATATTCCTTCAATTAATTTAGGTAATGTTGGAGATATATATTTTAACAGACTTAATACCAATTTATACCTCAGATCAAAAAATTCTTGGGACTATCAAAGAAATATTACTCAAATTCTTACCACTCCCCACCTTATTTCCTGCACTGGAGCAACCGGTCCACAAGGTTTAAAAGGACCATTAGGTCAAAAAGGTGAAAGAGGTATAAAAGGTGATCAAGGTGATATAGGTCTATCAGGTGAACGAGGTGAATTTGGAAAACAAGGTGAAAAAGGTAATACAGGTGGTGGAAGAAGAGGAGAAAAAGGTAACACAGGTACAACTGGATCCATTGGACTCGTAGGACCCATTGGAAAACAAGGTGAAAAAGGTAATGCTGGACCCACCGGATCATCCGGATTAATCGGAATGATCGGACCCATTGGATTAATTGGAGAACGTGGTATGCAAGGAGATGAGGGGGACCAAGGAATACAGGGAATAAAAGGACCCAGAGGTGAGCAAGGTGATCAAGGTAAACAGGGACCAATTGGAAAAAAAGGAAATACTGGATCTATGGGATTAGCCGGAGTAACAGGAGCAGAAGGTATGCAAGGAATATGTGGAGAACAGGGAAAACCAGGAAATACAGGATTCATTGGACGAGCAGGATCAACAGGTGCTGAAGGTGCATTGGGAATTCCCGGTAAAAAGGGAATAGCAGGTCCACAAGGTCAGAAAGGAGTTAAAGGAGATGAAGGAGATAAAGGAGATAAAGGGGATAAAGGGGATGAAGGATTGATGGGACCATTAGGCATGATCGGAGATCAAGGTAACACTGGACCTAGAGGAGAAAAAGGAACAACAGGAGTAGTAGGACCTCAAGGAATAGGACTACAGGGTCTACAAGGGACCAAAGGAGATAAAGGAAATAAAGGAGATAAAGGAGATAAAGGAGATGAAGGATTGATGGGTCCAATGGGTTTGGTTGGGGATCAGGGACATACAGGTTTTAAGGGAGAAAAAGGTGAAATTGGAGTAATGGGGCCAATTGGATTAATTGGACCAAGAGGTGAAAAAGGAGATGAAGGCATGATGGGACCAACAGGAATGAGAGGATTTAAAGGAGAAAAAGGTGAAGAAGGAGTAAGAGGATTGGAAGGAATGCAAGGAAATACAGGAATACGAGGATTCAAAGGTGATAAAGGGGATGAAGGATTAATGGGACCAATAGGTTTAATTGGGGATAAAGGTGATTTTGGAGAAAAAGGTGAAAGAGGTAATACAGGATTAATGGGATATACAGGTCCAATGGGTTTACAAGGAATTCAAGGAATTATAGGTGAAACAGGTGAAACAGGTCAAAGGGGAGAAAAAGGAGATGGGGGATTAATGGGATCAATAGGACCAAAAGGCGAAATGTATGGGATAGTTAATACGGTATATGTGGATGGTAAATATGGAGATGATACTACGGGTAAAATAGAAGATGGTTCTAAACCATATAAAACGATTAAAGCGGCCATTAATGCATCTCAAGCATTGATACAATCAGAAGATACAGACATTTCGATTGTAATTAGACCAGATAGATATAGAGAAGAAAAGTTATTTGAAAATATAACTAAAATATCAAATATTAATTTAAGATTTCATGATGGTACCATTATTATTAATAAATCAGAAGATCCTTTATTTGAAATTGATGATAATAATAAATTATTGAATATTAATATTACAGGAAATGCAATATTTACAAGTTGTACAGTATTAAATGGTAAACCAAGTACTTTATTTAAAATAGATAGAGGTGTAGTTTTTAATATCCATGCATTATCACTATCTACAGAATCGAAGAGTCTTATCATAATGAATCAACCATGTGTATTTAATCTAACAATTAATAATAATAAAGCATTAATAGATAATACAGTATTAAATTCTCTTCATGGAATTGCAATGGAGGAACCATTAATACAGATTAGAAATAAAAGTCAGATACGAATTGATTGCAATAATATTTATGTTAATTTTTCCAATATGTCAAAACCAATTATACAAATATTGGATGGAAGTCCATATTTAAATATTAGAACCAATAATTTAATTACAAATAGTAGATGTATAGAAATAAATAGTGGAGAATCACATTTAATGTTTCGTAATATTACTTGTAAAACATATTTTCTTAAAATATTAAATTCATTATGTTATTTAACATTTGAATCAATTAATGTATCTGATTTAGATACTATTTTAGAAATCGAAAACAGTCAATTATTTATAAATGGCAATAATATTATTTACAAAGGAAATCAAATAAATCAAGTAAAAGGTATATTGACAATAAATTCAACAATTTCAGGAACAATTAATGATTTATCTGGTTTAACAATATATGCTCAAAAATATAATAATCTTGATTTACATATTTATAAAAATATTCAAGATATATATTGGGAAAATGGTAATCTAAATTTAAAATGTAATAAAATTATATCTTCCAATTCACAAAATTCAGGCATAATTATTATGAATACAAATTCAAATACAAATTCAAATACAAATTCAAATGTAGTAAATATTACTTGCAATGAAATTTTTGGAGATATCGTAGATAATAGTGAAAATATTATTATTAAAGCAAATAATTATTATTCTCCTAATTCTATGATATCAATTAATGGTACTAAAGGTTATCATAAATATTTAATTAATGATATAAATATTAGAGAATTAATAATATTAGAAGATCACAAAGGAGATATAGAAATACAAAGTAATAAGATTAAATTAGAAGATAATTTTGATATTAATAGTAAATGTTCCAAATCAGAATATAATATAGAATGTTATAATTTAGAAGCTAAAAGATTTTATACATCAAATGTATTTAAGGGGAGATTGTATTTAAATATAAAAAATTATACAAATTTAAATAAAAATATAACTAACGAAATTGAGACAAATGGTTTAATTATATATTCTAAAAATGATATCAATTTAAATTTTAATAAATTAGATACTTATGACTTAAATATCCATCCAACATCATTTAATATATCATGTTTAATTAAAAATTTAAGTAATATTTATCATAATTTTTATTTAGGAGGAGGTACTAAATCAGTCCTCAATAATAATATAATATTTAAGGCTCAAACTATTAATTATTTATATCAAAATGATAATATACAAACTATAAACTTTGGATCTAAAGATAATATTATAACACATATTAATGGATTTATGGAAATAAATATTAATAATTTTATAACAAATAATATGATAGTAAATGCATCAGTAATGAACAATAATACAAAACTTATATTGAATGGTAATATTTGGAATACTATTTTAAAATTGAGATCAGAATCTCAATTATTTATTAATATTAATGAAATCATATCTAAACCGATCTCGCTAAATACAATAAATGAAAATATAAGTGATGATAATAGATTAATAGAATCATATCTAATAGAATTTAGTTCAAATGAAAATTCAAATGATAATTCCAAAATTATCATTAAAAATACGAATATAGTAGCAGAATTATCTAATAATAAGAATGATAATAATATCTTATATTTTAATAATTGTACATCTGATATATATATGTTTAATTGCATATTAATTAATAAACTTGATAATGGATTCAATGCAAAAGGTTCTTTAATATCTTCCAATGGGAAGATAGGTAAATTTATGACATATAATTGTATTAGTAATCTCCCAGCAGATGAAACTATAATTTCTGAGGATTCATCTCTAAAATGGTTAGTGAAATTAGAAATTAATAAATAAAAGATTAATACGTCATGTAATAACCAGTTGGTATTTCACCTTTTTTAACACCAGGGATAGTTTTGCCTAAACATTTTCTAGTTTGTTCATTCCACTGACATTTGCATAAAGCTTCAGGACCATCTTTTAAATATTGACTATTACAATATGGTTTGTACATATTTCTATCACAAACGCATGCACAGTCAGTTGGATCACAGAAAGTAAAAGGTTCTAAACCAGTTTTAACACCAAATAACTTAAAAGCGAGCATGCTTAAAATAGCTAATACAATAAACATAATAATAATATTGAAAACGTTAACTTTATTCATTTTATATATTATAATGATATATTTTTTTATAAATAATTCTATAATAAAATATTTACTATAAAATTTATATTAACTGATGAAATTATTTATATAAAAATCTATATTAAAATTATAAATGATATATTTCCTAATAGAAATAGGTATTTTTCCATCTATAAAAATTATAAATTTATACATGAATGATATTGATAACGCATTGTCAGATTTATTAGATATGACCATCAAAGATAGAAAAGGCTCATATATACTAAAAATAATTAATAATGATTTTAAAAAAAATGGTTTAATGAATGATAAATATCCATTTTATTATATAAAATTTAGTAATAGATATTATAGAATTTATAGAAATGATAATAAACAATGTGATTTTGAAGATTGTCATAATTTTAAAAATAAAATACAATTTTTAAGAAAATTATGTTTATGTAATAAAGATAAATTATATATTATCTATAAACAAACTTATCAAAACTTTTGTATTAAACTTTTAACTAGAAAATCTACCTTTGTTCGTAAATTATATTTATATCATGATGTTGATAAAGTTAATTGTTTAATCTAATCCATTACATCTTCAATATTTTTTCAGCATCTTTTAAAATTTTTATAACTTCAGTATGTTTATAATGTAAAGTATATGTCAAAGGTGTACTTTTAATAAATCCCCTAAAATAATACCATTTTGTTTTATATATTTTAGCTCCAGCATCAATTAAGGTTTCAACAATTGTATCATATCCTTTTATAGATGCTAACATTAATAGTGTTTTATTATTAAATTTAATATCTAAATCAATATTAGTTTTAATTAAAACTTTAACACATTCTAAATATCCTCTTTTACATGCATAACATAAAAATGTCATTTTTATGTCGAATTACATCTTGAACTAAACTTGGATCAGATTTAATTAAAAATTTAAATGATAATTATTCATTACTGCTATACCTAATGCAGTATTACCAGATATATTTTTATTTTTACATTTGTTTTAACTAAAATTTTAACAATTTTTAGATGGTTTTGTCTGACAGCATGCATTAGAGATCATCATTATCTTTAATAGGATAAAAACTGAAAAGAGTTTTAATAAAATCTGTAGAATAATTTTTATATGTAATATCTTCGGGAATTATATTCATTATAATTTTATAAAATATAGTAAATTATTTTTAAATATTATTTTGAATAAACTATATAAATAATATTGAATGTATATTTAACATATATGAAAGAACAATTTATCATTTATTTAATATTTAATTGCACTTATTATGCCAGTTCATTTTTATTATTATTTCTAGATTTATTTGTGCCATCAGTCATTTATAAAATTCATAATATATCTTATCATGATTTAATAAAAATTTATTATAAAGTTTTTCCTAGAGTTTTTCTAAATGTTTCTATTATTTCTATTCCTTGTATCTTAATGATATCATATTTAATTAATATTAGACAAAAAGAATTTAGTTATTTTGATCTAATATGGCAAATTATATTTTTCTCATATTTTGTAGATTTTACATTCTATATAGTTCATTACAGTTTACATTATCCACCTCTTTATAAATGGTCTCATAAAATACATCATGAAATTACTATACCAATTGGATTAGCTGCATTATATAATCATTGGTTTGATTATATACTGTCAGCATTAATTTCAACATATTTAGGAGCAATCATTGTATCTGCACATATTTATACAGTTTATTTGTGGATTTTATTAAGTACATTGATAACAGTTATACATTCACATGGTGGTATAAGAAAATTTTCAGAATTTCACGATTTACATCATCAAAAAAATAATGTGAATTATGGTGCTGGAACTTTAGTTGATAAATTATTTGGAACATATCATGAATCTTAAATGCATTTTATTCTAGGAGGATATATATTTAGTCCTAAATAGAATCCTAACATTGTATTAATCCCCAATAATTTATGAATAACTATTCCTAATATAATAACTAAAATACCTATAAATAAGAAGATAAAATAATAGTTATATTGATCAAAGAATGGATATATAAACCATGTTAAAAGATATATGGCAGAGAGTGTTAAGACCCAATCAAAAATGGGCATGCCAAATATTTTAGGTTTACGTAAAGAATCTATCCAAGTACATGTATTCATTTTGAATATATATACTTTATTTATATATTTATATTATCTTATTAACTATTTAACTAAATTTATCAGAAAATTATATGAAAATTATATGAAAATTATATAAAAATTATATGAAAATTATCAGAAAAATATCTAAAAATTATATGAAATTATATGAAAAATTATATGAAAATTATCTAAAAATATCTAAAAATTATATAAAAATTATATAAAAATTATATAAAATATATGAAAATTATCTAAAAATAATCTAAAAATTATATGAAAATATATGAAAATTATATAAAAAATATCAGAAAATTATATGAAAATTATATAAAAAATTGAAAAAAGCTATTTAAAGAGATTTAAATATATTTAACAATATACATTCATAAAATGATACCAGGCTTAACAATTACACCGAATTTTATTGATCAGAATTATGAGCAAGAATTAATTCAAAATATTTCTCAAGAATCTTGGAATACAGCATTAGCAAGACGAACACAACATTATGGTTATAAATATAATTACAGAAGTCGTTCAATTACGGAGGACGATTATTTAGGATCATTTCCACAATGGTTAGATAAATTGACTGATTATATAACAGAAAAAGCTGTACTTAAACGTAGACCTGATCAAATAATTATCAATGAATATTTACCAGGACAGAGTATAGCAGCACATATAGATATGACAACATTATTTGATGAACATATATGTAGTCTAAGTATTGGATCGAATATCATGATGATATATTCAAGAAGTGATAAACAGGAACATTATTATCTAGAAAGATGTAGTTTATTGGAAATGACAAATGATGCTAGATATAAATGGAAACATAGTATTCCTAATAAAAAAATAGATGTAGTAAATGGTGTTAAAATACCAAGATCTACAAGATATTCTATCACATTTCGTAAAACTATTATTTCATAATTATTATTTCAAATTTATTTTATACATTACCATAATATAGTCGTAAATATTGATAAAAATAATTCGCAAAAGGTGCCGAAATTATATTAATATTTACAACTCATTATTTAACTCAACATAATATGATCGCAAATATTGATAAAAATAATTCGCGAAAGGTGCCGAAATTATATTAATATTTTGTAAATTTTTATAACTCATTATTTAACGAAACATAATATGTTGATAAATAGTAAAAAACACAAATAGTAAATTAATATTAAATAATTCTAATAATCTCTTTATATAAATAACTATAAAATTAACTCAAAAAATTAAAAATACTCTTCGAAATAAAATAATAATATATGAAA
>SDBT01011722.1_pt1 | contig 14096 bp, 11 predicted proteins | sample 2277101 | NCBI WGS metagenome assembly SDBT01 (sample SAMN10404973, study PRJNA504765) | marine sediment metagenome | isolation source: marine sediment core GS10_PC15, 103 cmbsf | place: Arctic Ocean: Southern Knipovich Ridge | collected 2010 | reverse complement strand
TTCTTGAGGCCTGTAAATATCTTTCGGAAAACGGTTTCCGGATTTCATATATTGATGTTGATAGCACTGGTTTATTAGATCTGAGACAATTAGAAAAATTTATCTGCAAGGAAACCATTCTGATTTCTATGATGATGGTTAATAACGAAACCGGTTGTTTGTTACCGATCAAGAACATCGGGCAAATTTTAAAGGATAAACAAATTATTTTTCATACTGATGCTGTGCAGGCTTTTGATAAAATTGACATTACTGTTAATGAATTGAATATTGATCTTTTATCCCTGTCATCTCATAAAATTTACGGTCCAAAGGGTTGTGGAGCTCTATTTATCCGCCAGGGAACTGAAATTGAAAGTATTTTGTATGGGGGGGCTCAGGAAGCTTCCAGGCGCCCCGGAACCGAAAATCTTCTCGCCATTGCCGGTTTTGCTGAAGCTGTTAACCAAATGAAATATCATAAAAATAAGAGAAAAACGGTTCGGTTATTAGGTGATCTTTTCGAAGAAAAACTAACAGACACATTTCCAAATTTGGAAATAAACGGTGAAAAAGTTCCCCGTGCTCCCGGTTATTCAAATATTTATTTTCCCTTCATGCCGGGCGATTCATTATTAATGAATCTTGATTTGCATGATATCGCTGTTTCAACCGGATCAGCCTGTAGTTCGGGATCTCAGAAGCCATCCCATGTATTGCAGGCCATGGGATTTGATGGTGAACGGATAAATAACTCCGTACGTTTTTCTCTTGGAAGAGATACAACAGAGGAAGAAATATTAAATACTATTGAAGTGTTGAAGATTATATATGAAAAGGCGGTTAAAAATACATCATAATATTTAACCGCAAATAAATAACCCACCCCTTAATCCTCTCCCTTATACATAAGGGATGGGAAATGGGGAGGGTAAAAGTCTTTGCGGTTAAAACAATAACGCAGAAATTTGTTACACATGATAAAAGAAGACGAAATTACCGGAAAAGCATACGATTCAAGAATGATGAAGCGGCTGCTCGCGTATACCGTTCCCTACCGACGAATGATATTTCTTGGAGTTTTTTTAACTCTTTTAGCTTCCTTGCTCCAGCTTGCCGGACCATATCTTACAAAACTAGCCATCGACAAGTATATCGCCCAAAAACAGCTTTCTGGTCTTTATCTTATTCTGGTTATTTATTTTATTGTTCTGGTTTTTCTTTTTCTCACGCAATACGCGCAAATTTACATTACTCAATATTTTGGCCAGAAATTAATGTACGATATACGTTCAAAAATTTTTCGTCATATCCAGTCCTTATCTCTTTCCTTCTTTGACAAGAATCCGGTGGGCAGGTTAATGACACGGGTTACTTCTGATGTAGAAGCTTTAAATCAAATGTTCACACAAGGTATTGTTACAATTTTTGGAGACATTTTTTTGTTAATTGGTATTATTGGTGCATTATTATATCTTGATGCTCGACTTGCTCTCTGGATATTTATAGTGATTCCGGTTTTGTTCCTTGTGTCTTTTATTTTTCGTTTACGGGTCAGGGAAGCCTTCAGGCTTATTCGAAAATGGGTATCCCGGATAAATACCTATGTGCAGGAAAATATAACCAATATGTCCATCATTCAAATTTTTGACCGGACTGAAAAAAATTATCAGATTTTTTCAGATATAAATTTTGAACACACAAAAGCACATGTCAAAACAGTTTTCTATTTTGCCCTTTTTTACCCGGTGATTGAATTTGTTGGTGCCTTTGCTATTGCTCTGGTAATCTGGCGTGGGGGTATTTTTAAATTAGAAGGCTTAACAACTTTTGGGGCATTGGTTGCTTTTATACAATATGCCCAGATGTTTTTCAGACCTATCAGCGATTTGTCTGAAAAATACAATGTTCTTCAGCAAGCAATGGCCTCTTCGGAAAGAATTTTTAAGCTTCTCGACACACCAATCCTTATCAAAAATGCAGAGCAGGGGGTCAAAAAGTACAATATTGAGGGCAAAATTGTTTTCAAAAACGTTTATTTTGCCTATAATGAACCTGACTTTATATTAGATAAGATCTCCTTTGAACTCGATCCCGGGGAAAGTGTTGCCATTGTGGGACATACCGGTGCTGGAAAAACAACTTTAATCAATATTCTAGGTCGTCAGTATGATATTCAAAAGGGTGATATTCTGATCGATGATATTTCTTTAAAAAAATGGGATCTCGATTCTCTTCGAAACCAAATGGCCGTTGTTTTGCAGGATGTTTTTCTTTTTTCCGGAACCATAGCAGATAATATTCGCCTGGGAAATGATCATATTTCAATTGATACGGTAAGGTGGGCCGCTCATCAGGTTAGTGCACACGAATTTATCGAAAAATTGCCTGATACGTATGACACACCGGTCAAGGAACGGGGTGTGACCCTTTCTATGGGCCAGAAACAATTAATCTCCTTTGCCCGGGCTCTGGTAATTAATCCCCGTATATTAATCCTTGATGAGGCAACCTCCAGTGTGGATACGGAAACAGAACTTCTTATTCAGGAAGCTTTGACCACCTTAATGCAACAGCGAACTTCATTAATTATTGCCCACCGTCTATCAACCATTAAACATGTGGATAAAATTATTGTTATGCATAAGGGAAGCATTCGGGAAATGGGTACACATGAGGAATTGTTAGAACAAAAGGGTCTCTATTATCAACTCTATCTGTTACAATACAAATCTCAAGAAAATGTGTTTAGTAGAAGTTAAAAAAAGGGCGTTGCCGGACAGCAACGCCCTTTTTTCTACTACTTAATGCCGGCTATTTCTTCCAGCATGTCCAGTGTCAAAGATTTTGGTCTTTCAAGGGCCTGGCCTAACACTCTGTCCCAAATAATATTTGGAAGAACACCATAGGCGCGTCCAACACCAAATTGTACAGTATAAAAATCATATTCCCGTATGCCAAAATGCCACTGAATCACACCGGAATGAGCATCTACATTCGGCCATGGATTTTTTGCCTTACCTTGCTCCTCTAGAATTGGTGGTACAACATCATAGAGCAAACTAACAACTTTAAAAATAGGATCATCAGGCAGATGTTTAAGGGCAAATTCGCGTTGGGACGTATAGCGTGGATCTGTTTTCCTTAACACGGCATGTCCGTAACCCGGAATGACCTGACCTGAGTTGAGTGTATCCCACACGAATTTATGCATGTCGTCTTTTGTAGGATTATCGCCGACTTTTTTTATCATTTCCTGAATCCATCTCAAAACTTCCTGATTTGCCAACCCATGTAAGGGGCCGGCCAATCCATTTAATCCAGCGGAGAGGGAGTAATATGCATCCGATAATGTAGAAGCTACAAGATGTGTCGTGTGCGCACTTACATTTCCACTTTCGTGATCACTATGAAGGATAAAATATAGTCTTGATAATTCATCATAGGGAGGATCTATACCCATCATATGAGCATAATTCTTGCCATAGTCAAGGCTAAAGTCGGGCTCAATGGGTGTATCATCTCTGTATTTATAGCGATAAATATAAGCTGCGATAGTGTGAAGCTTAGCAAGTAAATTAAGAGCATCTTCATACATTGGATCCCAGTATTCAAACTTACTCATTCCCTCACTATATTTTTTTACAAAAACAGAATCCTTTTGAAGTGCTAATATTGCAATAGAAAACATTGTCATTGGATGGGTATCTTTTGGCAATGCCCGAAGTGTATCCCATACATAACCCGGAACCTCGCCTCTGGCCTGAAAGTCTTTTATAACCTCTTGAACCTGGTCATCAGTCGGTATTTCTCCGGTTAAGAGAAGATAGAGATGACCTTCAACATAAGGCATTTCTGCTCCGGGTGCTTTGGGTAATTTTTCCAGTGTTTCTGGAATCGTATATCCACGAAAACGAATTCCCTCGTATGGATCGAGATAAGAAATATCTGTGGTCAGACATTTTATACCCCGCATTCCGCCGTAAAACTGACTGATTTTTACTGTGTTAACTTCCGTATCACCGTGTTCTTTCATCAATTTGGTAACTCTTTCACGCCATTGTGGTAAAATTGACGCGATTTTGTCCTTCATTTGAGTCATGGTAACTCCTTTCTTAAAATAAGGTGAAATCAAATAATAATGATACCGTGGTAAATAGCTTAATATAGTGCAAACATTCACAATGTCAAAGAAAAAAGTGTATATTTTTTAATTTTCTTTTTTAAGATGCTTTTGTATTAGGCTTATCTTTTTGTTTTGGTTTTTCAGCCGGCTTATTGGCTGTTGACTTTTTATTTTTGTAATCAGTGATATAAAATCCTGATCCTTTAAAAATTAAACCGGTACCACCTGAAATTTTTCGCTTTACATTGCCATTGCATTTAGGGCATATCTGTATCGGTTCCGAAGCAATACTTTGGAATTCTTCAAATTCGAAATTGCAATCTGTACAATAATACTCATATGTTGGCATATATATCTTCCATTATATATTTATAGTTAGTCACTAAATTTACAAAACTCCAAAAACTAAATGCAACTTATTCAAGAAATGATCGCGCAGATGCAAGCAACATTTATAATATCCTCCACATTACATCCTCTTGAAAGATCGTTATAAGGTTTCTTGAGTCCCTGAATAATCGGACCGATCGCTTCTGCACCACCTATTCTTTGAGCAATCTTATATCCGATATTTCCGGCATCTAAATCCGGAAAGATATAAACATTTGCTTTGCCGGCCACCCGACTATCCGGCGCTTTTTTATTTCCCACTGATGCTAAGAAAGCTGCATCGAACTGCATTTCACCATCTATATTTAATTCGGGCATCTTATTTTTTATAATACTCATTGCGTTTAAAACTTTATCGATTTTTTCATGAGTAGCACTTCCCTTTGTTGAAAAAGAAAGCATAGCAACATTTGGCTTCTCTTTCATCAATTTTTCATGGGTTTGGGCACTGCTTATAGCAATACTAGCTAATTGTTCCTGGTCAGGATCAGGAATCACCGCACAATCAGCAAAAGTTAATATCTTTCCATCCCTCAAGGCCATAATAAATGAACTGGAGACAACAGATACATTCTCTGCCAGCCCAATAGCCTGAATGCCTGCGCGCAAAATATTTCCTGTTGTATTTATTGATCCAGCCACCGCGCCATCGGCCAGTCCCTCCCGGACAACAAACGCACCAAAATACAATACATCTTTTAAAGTATTGGCGGCATCTTCCCTTGAAATATTTTTGTGTTTACGTAACTCGAAAAATTTTTCTGCCCATTCTTCATGATAAGGGGAAAACTCCGGATTCATGATTTCAATGTTTCCGGGATTTGTGTGTAGGGAACCGGCAATTTCTTTAATTTTTTCCGGATTTCCTAACAATATCGGTTTAACCAGGTTGTGCGTATCTAAAAAAATTGCCGCTTTTATGACACGTTCTTCTTCCCCTTCGGGAAGAACAATTGTTTTTTGTCTGTTTTTTGCCAACTCTCTAAATTTTTCAATAATCTCCATATTATTATTCTCCTTTTAACCTTACTAGCTTGATTTATTCCCAAATTTTTCCCGCAATTTTTCGGCCACCAAAGGACTTACCAGTTTTTCAACATTTCCACCAAATTCAGCAACTTCCCGGACAATTGACGAATTCAAATATGTATATTTTTCATGCGGCATAAGAAACACCGTGGTTATTTCATTATTTAATCGACGATTCATTAAGGCCATTTGAAATTCGAATTCAAAATCTGAAACTGCTCGCAAACCACGGATAATCGCAACTGCCTTTTTGTTTTGAGCATAAGAAACCAAAAGTCCCTTAAAACTATCAGATAAAACATTGGACAATTGTTGTGTCGCGTCTTCAATAAACATGATACGCTCTTCAACCGAGAATAAGGGTGCTTTTTTTGTGTTACTGGCAATTGTTACAAAAACCTTATCGAAAACTTTTGCCGCACGTTCGGTAATATCGAGATGACCGCTGGTAAAAGGATCAAATGTTCCTGGATATATTGCTATTCTTTCAGACATTGGTTGCCTCCTCGACTATAAAAGATAGTAAACTGCGCCCAATTTTTTTTTGTTTTAACATTGAATAGGGAACATCTTTTGTGAGAAGTGGATTATCACTTTCATGATGAACCACTAATAGTCCACTAAACCCAAGGATATTTCTTATAAAAATTTGGTTGACCATTTGTTGTAAAGGAAAATATTTAAAGGGAGGATCAGAGAGAATTAAATTGTATCTATTTTTGCTCTCGTTTAAAAAATCCAAGACGTCTGATTTATTAATTGTAATACAATCGGGATCAAATTTTAAAGTATTAAGATTTTTTTGAAGGACCCTGATTGAGGAATCTTCTTTCTCTACAAATGTAACCTGCCCGGCACCACGGCTCAATGCTTCAATACCGAGGCTACCGCTACCGCTGAAAAGATCGAGCACTGTTTTATCATGAATAAAATCATTTAATACTGAAAAAATTATTTCCTTGAGACGATTAGTAATAGGACGGATTGACAGATCGCTTCCCGCAAAAAGTTTTTTACCTTTAAAATGTCCTGCTGATATTCGCATTCATTCAAATGTAATACAATACATTATAAGTAAAAATCAACAATAAGCTTCAGGACATACGAGGAGGTTGACATTTTTTGCTGATCTTTTGGGAGCAAAGAAAGCTTGTGTACAGAGATGTTCTGATTTGAAGAAGCAAGAGAATTTATAAGAGATAAACAATTATTTAAAGATCCTCTTAGTTCATATTCATTTCGATTTATTTTAAACAAATTTTCACTTCTGCCGGAGATTTGCCGTTGGGAATACACATTAAGTCCTGCCTGTTGCTGGACTGTTGTTACCCATGATGAAGGAGATATTATGCTTACCTTCTGTGAGATCGCTGTTTGAGCTGTTTCGAATTGCTTTAGATTTACATCGTACAAGGCAAATAAGCCTCCTTGACTTCCTGGTCTGTTAACAACCGTCTCAATTTTATATTCTTTGATTCTCGGATTATCTTTAATTTTCAAATTGAATTTTGCCAAGGCTTCCCGGTTTGGGGCAAAGACTTCCAAATCCAGAGAATTACCATATAACAATACACTTGAGTATTTTACATTTTCCTTGTCAAGACCGGTTAGCAGATGTATGGCTCCCAATCTCTGATTAGTCGCCTTGCTTATTTCAGCCAGAAAGTTTTGTTTCCGTTCTTCCTCTTCTCTCTGGAGTTTTTCAGCAGCGGTTTCAATTTTTTCCTCCGATTCCCCGGTATCCTCACCAAAAAACAAATTAGAAACTGCAAAAAATATAATCACCAGCGCAGCGACAATACTTACACCAATAATAATTGGTTTATAATTAATTCCTTCTTGTTTATAATCATCCCCATAATCATAAATTGGCCGTTCTTTTTTTTCTTGAGCAGGAGAATATTCCGCTTCAACGACTTCATCTTCAGATGGAAAATCCATTTCAGGCGCAACTGTTTCTTCTGATGACTGGGGCATGCCTTCTTCTCTGTCTGTCGTATCTGTAACCGGTCCGGCTTTATCGGCTTCAATTGCAGAAAAAATATCGTCAGTAAAAAACTCCTCTCCGGGAGTTCTTTTTCTATCACTCGCTGGTCCGGGAGAAAATTCTGCTGTTTCATCCTCATTATTTCGTTGTTCCTCGGTGTTTTCTACCTTTTCTTTATCTTCCATCTTTTTGGATAATTCATCATCTTCGCGGAGAATGTTATATTTTGCCATATTTTCCTCCAAACACCCTCAATTTATTGATCAAGAACGACACCGATTGATTCAACATATCTGGTTGATTCTTCCAAAGAAGGGACGGCAATCTGAAATTTTTCAGACTTTTCAACATTTTGTATGGGATTTAACCGGAAAACAGCTACTGATATATTTTCCTGTAATGACTGAATAAATTTCTCTTCAATATTATCCCCGTACAGAAAAATCCGCTCAACCTTTATTTGCTTTTGAGTTATCTGCTCTAACAGATTTTCCATCTGTTTAACCTTAGACTTTATTTTAGTTAACATGTCATTATCCGTTGACCCTGAAATTGAATCTAAAGGTATACGATCATAGTGGGACGTGTAATAATTACCGTTCCACAAAAAAGTACTTTCCAATCTGGATGCGGCTATTTTAAAGATTACAATTAATCCGTCTACCTGATCCTTAAGAGAATTTCGAAGCGCTATTTCTGCCACAAGTTGGTTTATACTGACATCTATTAGATTTAATCCTAATGAATCACTCATACTTTTAATCGCATTTATAATACTTTTTCTAATAGCAATTGTCAGGTAATCTGTATAATTATCATTTTCAAAACTATTGGTAGTTTTATAATACACATATTGATCCAGGGGCTCGATCAGACTTTGGGCCAAATCCCAGGTGATTTGCTCGCTTTCTTCTTGCCTATCCAGATTATCCGGGATAGGAATTCGTTTCAAGGTGGCTAAATTGGATTCCATGGATACGGATAAGTCCGTAAAATCAGTTTGACCTGCTAAAATCTTTGACTTTATCAGATTAGCCAACAATGCGATATTTTCATCTTTAAAGAGTTCAGATTCGTTATAGGCAAAGGGATATGAAACGCTACCTAGATGATCGAGTATTAACGCCTGATCATTCTTCAGGAATCGTGTATAATTAATACTCTCAACACAAAAAGCCAGACCGAGATGAGCATGCATAATTTACCAATACTAAGGGGAAAAATTTTTCTTTTCCCGGTTTAAAAGGATGTTACTCTTCCCAACTTTTTCGTCCGATAGATCCGTAAATCTTTCCATAATTAACGATTCGGGTTGCAAAGAGGCCATATATAGATTTTTCTTTCCCCTCAGATGCAAATAGATAGGTAGTTTTCAATTCCTCTTCGACTTGCTGAAGTGTGGGCAAAACAGACTCTTTTGGGACTGATTTTATTTGTGATAGGGCTGTATTCAATTTATCAATATGATAATCAAATGAGAACGTATTTCTTCGGATTGTCGACAACATTTCATTAAATTCATTGAGGTGACCAATCAGTTCAATATGCGTTGTATCCAAATTACCAAAAAAACTGTCTTCATAAATCTGCCTGAAAGCTCCCACACTTAATAAAGTCGATTCAATTTTATCTTTGATCTCAGAATAAGAATCGCTTTGAGGAATCACATCTACATATGATTTTGTTTTTAAATACGCATCAAAGGCGGCATTGGTGGGAATCTCATCAAGAACTGCTTCAATTTCTTTGGTTTTAATTGTAACATCAATATTTCGACGATATTTTGTTTTAACCTGAGGATAAAATCCCCTGAGACTATCAATTTGATTTTGATAATTCTCAAAAGCTGCCATAAATTGTAATTGTTTAATATTATTTATGGAATTTTCCGTCATTGATTTTAATTCATCCAGCAGTGTTGGATCTTCGACTCGAATGCCAGCTGAATCAGCTGTACTAACAATGTATTGCAAATGATCACGTGGTGTGTAAAAACTTCTTTCACTAATATTAATTATTAATGAATCGGATTCACCAAGAGTATATTGTGCATAACCCTCTGTAATAAGAAAATCCGTTAAAAATTCTCTATATACATTTGCCAGATCTTCTGAAGCCTCTGAATATGAACTTGCCGTCGGATTTGTCAAAAAATATGAAAACCCATAACCGGCATCCCGTTGGAAATCAGCAACACGATCTGCTACACTCGTCAATGATTTCAGTCTCGAGCCTTCAACCTCACTCATTAAATCACTAATTCTTGATGTGAGTGGTTGCCAAATTTGATTCATGGAACTAAAATCAATAGCAGGAAGATCCCGTGTTATATCTACGGAAAATGAACTGGCAAGACGTGCAGCTGACTGAAGAGAATATTCGGTGAGATCATGGCGTAATTGCCACATACTATCCAGATCGGTAACAACAAGGAGATATTTTCCAAACTGTACACCCGAACGTAACGAGGAAATCTTCATTTTGAGTTCTTCAGATTCCTGATCGATCTCCTCGATTATCCTGAAAAAACGTTTGTTGTTTTTCAGATCATTTTCAATATTTTTAAGATTTGAAGAGATATCGTACAGATTTTTTATTGCAGGATCCGTTAAAAATTTTTCCATTGCTATTTTTAATCGGGTGGTATAATTTACAACTATTTGCCTTTTCAATAATGCAGAATCATTTTGGACGGTATGAATCAATTCTTCCTCATTGGTGGTATAATTGCCTTTAAGGCCATAATAATATCGATGGGCGTCGAAGAGTGTTGACATATTTTCGCGACTTGTATTTCTTACCATATCTTCTTCCTGCCAAATTTTGCCGGGGAGAATAATTACAATTACTACCGCAACGATTAAAAAAATGATAACGATTTTCAATATAATGGATCCCTTGCCATCAAGACTTGCCATTACGCCTCCAAACGATTGATATTAATTGAAAAAAAACCTGCTCAAAACAGATACTAAAGGTTTTAAGTTAATCAAATCCAAATTTAATGTCAAACACTTTTTCTTCAACCAACGAGCGATAACTCCTAATTTTTTAAAGACTTCCAGCAAATAATATTTACCCATAGTTATAGAAAATATGAATTTATATTGCATCAAAGGTACATTTTTTCTATAATTTGTAACTTATGGGGTTGGATTATGTGTCGGGGTAATTCTTGAATAAATTTATTTATATCATCTGTTTGTCAATTTTCCTGTTTTCTTGTCTCCAAAAACAAGAAAAAGAACTGGCTAAAGAGATTCGGATTATTGAGTTTCAGCGGAGTGCTGATTCCATTGTTTTTGAAAATTTTATCAGCAATGAAAGCATACAAATCCGTATATTGACTGCCGATGCAATTGCGAAAATTGGTAATCCGACACATCTTCCTGTTTTACAAAAACTGCTAAATGATAAAGATTCCAGTGTTATACAAAAAGCCATTTTTGCCCTTGGTCAGATCGGAAGCCAGGATTCATTGCTTATCTCATTATTGAATAATGACAAGTTTAGTCTGTACCAAAAAGAAATTATAAACGCATTGGGAAAAACTAAAAGTGACTATGCATTAACAATTTTGCTAAACAAACTTGAATCGTATCCGGACTCTCTCAAAATTGTTGCTCTTCAAGCCATTACTTTTATTGCACCTAAAAATTACAGGAATAACAAAATAAAAAATTATCTGGTTCATTCTAATATTGATATGAGAGGCATGGCTGCTTATTTTTATTCAAGACATCCCCATACCTCCGCGATCTCTTCTCTGATACGCGCAAATATTCAGCCAGCTACTCTTTGGGATAAGTACCGGTTAAAAGCACTTCAGCAGTCCCTGGAGAAATACTATATTCAAAAGGCGGATAGTGCCCTGTTTGATTCTTTAAAATTTAGAATTATTTCTGATCTGGAAAGCAAGTCCGGATCATGGCAGCATCAATTTTATGAGTTATCGATACTACGACATTTTCAGGATAGTATATCGTTTAAAATAATTGCCAGATATTTAACCAATCCAAATCCTCACCTTCGTTTGTCGGCAATAAATGCTATAGCCCGATTTGATACTATAGATGCAGAATCTACTCTCTTGCAGGCTTATCAGGAAGCGGAATGGTCAGATAAAGGTCACATAATATTGGCATTAGCAAAAAATTACCCGCAGATAACCTATTCTCTGATCCAGCAAAATCTTGACAAAGGACATACCTATTTCAAACAATTATTACTCAAAAGCCTGGCTAAGATAAGAAATAAAATGTCAATTCGACAATTGCGCCAATTTTTACTCGTTCCAAATATCAGATTAAAATTAACAGCATATCAGGAGCTTTCGAAACTTGGCTATATTGGCTACCGCCAGACTAAAGAACTGCTGTTATCCGGTGATATAGCTCTTGCGACAATTGCTGCTCAATGGATAATTGCACACCCGGATTGGGCACGATATGATGATTTAAGTGCTGCCTATGTCCAATTCACCGAACCAGGGGGCGTGGAAACAATGTTAGCACTCTTATATGCAATGGATCTGGTGGCATCAAACAGATCAACACAGTTTATACAAGAAGTTTATAAAAACACTTCTTCCTTTATGATTGCCAAACAGGCAAAAGAAAGCCTTAGAAATGCAAATGTGCCTCTTCCTTCCAGAACCGATCCTCCAATTAATTTATTTGTTCCGGAACATCTAATTCTTCAGAAGGAGGCAATCAATGCCACAATTGAAACCAACAAGGGTGAAATTTTAATCGAACTGTTACCTGATGTTGCTCCAGCTACTGTTTCTAATTTTATATATCTCACTGAAAAAGGATATTATAACAATCTCCTGTTTCACCGTGTTTTACCTGACTTTGTTATTCAGACTGGAGATCCCAGAGGCGACGGCTGGGGCGGACCGGGATACGCTATTCCCTGTGAATACGGTGAAAAACCCTTTGAGCGGGGAACGATAGGAATAGCAACAGCTGGAAAAGATACCGGCGGAAGTCAGTTCTTTATATGTCATTCTGAACAACCGCATTTAAACCGCCTATATACTGTTTTTGGTAAAGTCCTTAATGGCATGGATGTGGTTGATAAAATAGAAATTGATGATAAAATAATCCAAATAATCATTCAAAAGTAGAGAGGATCCCATGAAACATTTAATTCTTGTAACTGTAATCTTCTGCATTTTAATTTTACCCGTTTTTGCCGGGGACGATGCAATAGTGCATATTGTAAAAGGAGACAGCCTTTATAAACTGTTCGATAATAAAGGTGCACTCGAAGGGTATCTTGCAGCGCTTCAACTTGATTCTATGAACTACGAAGCTAATTGGAAAGCAGCCAGAGCATTTACCGATGTTGGTGAAAACATTGAGGATGATGATGAGCGGGCTGAATTCTATCTTAAAGGGAGTCAACATGCGCGAAAGGCCGTTCAAATAGATAGTATGGAAGCAAAAGGACATCTTTATTTAAGCATTGCCCTGGGAAGAGTCGCCCTGGATGCCGGGGCGAAAGAGCGGATCAAACTTTCAAAAGAAATAAAAAAGGAAGTCGATCTGGCAATAAAGTATGATCCAAATGATGATACCGCCTATCATGTTCTTGGACGATGGCATCGAAAATTATCAAATTTAAGCTGGATAGAGAAGGGTTTTGCTGATATATTTCTTGGTGGGGTACCCGAGGAAGCAAGTGATGAAAACGCTGTTGCTGCCTTTCAAAAAGCAATTGAATTAAAACCATATCATATCAATCATCATCTTGAATTGGGAATAACCTATGAAATGATGGATCTCGAAGAAGAGGCCAAGAAAGAGTTTCAAACCTGTCTGGATCTTCCGAAATCGGATAGTGACGACGCAAAACATAAGAAGGATGCACAAGAATGGTTAGAGGATCTTGAGTAAGCTGAAAATCGGTATTGTGGAGGCTGCATCGTGATCGAATATAAAAGAATACTTATATTTATATTCTTTCTGTTTCTCTCGACATCGTCGGCACAAAATTCCAAGATGAATATGAATACACTGCTTTTACCTGGAAATTATCATTCGGCGGGATATATTTCCTCAGCTCCCGGTTTTCATTAGGACTCGAGCTGGCCCTAAAAGTTGGTGGCAAATTTGATACAACTGATCAGTTGCCGGATAATGTTCAGAATGAGGATGCAGACGGGGTAATATATCCGAGAGAAGTAGACTCTTCGGGTCTGCAAATAGTTTTATACCTTGGGTATCACTTTTAGTGCTTTTTGTCCACGAATTTCACGAATTTATAACTGAGTTCGCTCTAAAAAAGGCGCGTAACGTCATTCCGAATACTGAAACAAGTCCAGCACAAGTTTATTTCGGAATCTCTAAACCTAATAAAATTAATAGATCCTGAAACGAGTTCAGGATGACATTCCTCAAAATTTCCTTTTTTAGAGTGAACTCATAACTAATTCGTTTAATAATATTAAAACTCATTCGTGTAATTCGTGGACCAGTTTTAAATCTTTCCCGGATAAGCTTTCAAACCCTCAGCAAGAATATTCATCGCTTTTTTAATATCTTCAGCATTCAATACATATGCTATTCTGACTTCATT
>SDBT01011721.1_pt1 | contig 14098 bp, 8 predicted proteins | sample 2277101 | NCBI WGS metagenome assembly SDBT01 (sample SAMN10404973, study PRJNA504765) | marine sediment metagenome | isolation source: marine sediment core GS10_PC15, 103 cmbsf | place: Arctic Ocean: Southern Knipovich Ridge | collected 2010 | reverse complement strand
CTTCCTGCAGCACTTTCGAGTCTCGCTTCAGCACGGCCGACATATTTTTCTCGAGGTAGTCAAAGTATGCACTATCGGCTATGAGTGCGTGTTTTACCGACTCAACAAGGCCGGCCCTGTACTCTCTGTCGTCGAGGGTCTTCAAGGTCTCAGTGTCAATATACACCGCATCCGGCTGCCAGAATGCCCCGAAGGCGTTCTTGCTGATAGTCGAATCCACTCCCGTTTTGCCGCCCACGCTCGAATCGGCCTGGGCAACGGTAGTGGTAGGAATGTGCACAACCTTGACCCCGCGCTTAAAAATAGCCGCCCCAAAGCCGGCAATATCGCCCACCGTTCCGCCACCGAGGGCAATAATTACACTATCCCTGCCTAACAGGGCCTTTTCCATCGTCTCGATTATTGAAACAACCGTATTGATGTTTTTTGAAACCTCACCGGCAGGGTCGATTACGAAAGTGGGCACATCGTTTTTGCCTAATAGTTTTTCTAAATGGCCGGCGGCGACCAGGTTGGCGTCGGTAATAACAAACTTTTGCAGGTGTGCGTATTGGACTTCCAACTGCGACCACAAGCTGGAGATTGTGCCGCTTCCAATATGGATTTTGTAGCTGCGTTTTCCAACCGTCGGTACTTTTACTTCAATTTCGGACATTACAACTTTTTCTGTAAGTGTAATAAGGACCTTGGCCCAAACCCAGGCCGGCGGCTCCCGAGGTGTCGGGACACGCGGGGCTAAATATTTCCTTATTACCGTCGCCTAACGTTTTTATCTCTGTCAATCTCAATTGGCGCTTTGTGGCGCGGGCATTATTATACCAGAAGGGCCAGCGGACGTGCTAATAAGAAATAACAATGTGCATGGAATATTCCGACAGTTTCTCCCGGCCCTGGAGCTCTGTCAACTCGATAAGGAAACTCAGGCCGCAGATCTCGGCACTCAGATTTGTCATGAGCCTGCATGCCCCGGCCATAGTCCCGCCGGTGGCCAGCAGGTCATCGACCATCAGAACATGCGAGCCTGCTTTGACCGCGTCGTTGTGGACCTCCAAAGTATCACTGCCGTATTCGAGGTCGTAGGTGACCGATTCGGTCTTATATGGAAGTTTGCCCTGTTTTCTGATGGGTATAAAGCCGGCATTTAGCTCCTTTGCGACAGCGGCGCCGAAGATGAAACCACGGGCCTCGATGGCGGCAACGTAATCCACATCGAATCCGACAAACGGTTCGGCCAAAGCATCGACCGCTGCTGCAAAAGCACTTTTATCAGCTAATAAAGGGGTGATATCACGGAAAAGTATCCCCGGCTTGGGAAAATCAGGAACATCGCGGATATAGTCTGCAAGCTGGATAGTTTTTTTCGCCACAGTAACCACCACGACAATATTTAAGATCGGGCATCTACTCGTCGGCCATCAATTCGTTGAGCTTTGTCAGTGCATCTCGTTGAATCTGCCGAACACGCTCTCTTGTAAGCCCTATTTTGCGCCCGATTTCCTTCAAAGTCAATGGCTCATTGCCGCCTAATCCAAATCGCAGCTTCAGCACTTCGGCCTCGCGCGGCTCAATTTCACTGAGCAGCTCAACCGCCTTGGCCAATTCTTCATCGGTGCCTAATACATCTTCAGGCAAGCTAATTTTATTATCTTCGATGCCTTCGTCAAGTCCAGAGTTGTTCTCCGCGGAATTTTCCTGAAAACCGGCGTTTACGGACTCAACCAGTTGCTGAATAACCTTTGCCTTTCGGACCGACAGGCCCATCGCTTCGGCCATTTCTTCCAATTCGGGAGATTTCCCTAAGCTGGTTTCGAGCCTGGCATTTGTGTACCGCCATTGGTTTACCAGTTCTACCATGTAGGTCGGTATGTGTATCGGCTGAGTGTTGGTTAGCAGCGCTTTTTTAATACTCTGCTTTATCCACCACGAAGAATACGTGCTGAACCGCACGCCGTGCTCGGGATCAAAAGAATCGACCGCACGCAAAAGGCCGAGATTCCCTTCTTCAATCAAATCACCTAATGTCATTCCCCGGCAGGGAAATTTCTTGGCGATATTAACTACCAGCCTCAGATTGCTGCGGACCAGCCTGTCCCTCGCCTCAGGGTCCTGCTCTTCAATGATGAGGCTGGCAAGATATTTTTCCTCTTCCCAGTTGAGCAGCGGTGATTCGTCGATTTCTTTGAGATACTCTTTTATTGTTACGTCAAACGCCATAAAACCTTCTCCTGCCCGACCACGATATCGCGTAACTGTGTGGCCATTTGGGCAAACAAAATTCAGGTCGGCAGCGGCCGGCCTTATGGGACTATAGTCGCTCCATACATACTTTCGGCGCCAAGCCATTTATGTATCGGCTACGAGCAACTCGGGGTTTAACGTTTATTTTGGGGTGATATGTCGGATTAAGGCCCGGATAATGCCGGTAATTTCCCAGTCATAATTAATCCACTGAGGTTATCGATGGTTGTCGATTCTTTCCTGATTCTTCGATGCGGTAAAGATGCGTTTTCGTGCGCATGATCAGGGAACGCCCGACGACAGCCGGTGACGCCATGAAGCCATCGTCAAGCTGATTGACCGCCAGCACTTCGAAAGTCCGGCCTGCTTTAATAACCGTTGTTTTGCCTTTTTGATTAGAAAAGTAAATACGTCCGTTCGTATATATCGGTGACGATGAATACCTCCCGCCTATCCGCTCCTGCCAGACCAGTTTGCCGGTGTCGGCTTCCAGACACGACACAACGCTTTCCTCGCTGACCATGTATATCAAACTGTCAATCACCAAAGGAGATGGTAGAGTCGGCACTTTCTTGTCGAACTTCCATGCAATGTGACTGTCAGTAACGTCACCTGCACCGCCAAGTCGCACTGCCCACAGTTCCGGGCTCTCGAAGCCCGTGTTGATGAACACCATGCCATTATCCGCTATAGGTCGCGAAGTGTTTGACCAGCCCGTATAGCGAACCTGCCACAATTCGCGGCCGGTGTATGGGTCATAGGCCCAAGCCGCTTTTGAGCCGGTGCTAATCAGTTGACTTTTGCCGTTTACATTAACAATCAACGGAGTACCGAAAGCAAGGCGGTAATCGTTTTCTTTCGGCCACTTGGTTGACCGGTCCGTTTTCCAGACATTCTTGCCGGTTTTCTTGTTCAGTGTCACGACATATTGAATATCCTCACCATCTAAAGGTATAATAACAAGGTCGCCGAACAAAACCGGTGAGGAACCGGGGCCTTCCCCATGGTCGCAGTTAAGGTCGCGTCGTTGCCATAGTATTTCTGCTGTTTTTGTATCCACACATGCCGTGCCATAGGTGCCGAAGTGCACATAAAGACGTCCCGCTTCAATCAATGGTGAGGGCGAGGCATAGCTGTTCATGGAGCTGATCCCTGCAGGCTTTTTATTCTCGAAGATTTTGACATCGTGCAGGACCTGTCCCGTCTTGTAGCTGACACAGACTGCGAACATCTGGAGCCCGTTTTTGGTGGCGGTTGTCATCCAAATCTGGTCACTCCAGACGACCGGTGTCGACCAGCCGCGGTCATGGATGGGCGTCTTCCATTTGACGTTTTCGGTCTCGCTCCAGGTTAGCGGCAAATCTGCTGCTTCGGAATGTCCATCTTTGGTCGGTCCCCGAAACTCTGGCCAGTTTTGCCCGCCCCATGCCGATGATGTCAAAAAGCCGATCGTTAAGAGTATTAAGTAAGTGCGCACACAGTCCCTTTCCGAGCCCTGGGCTCTGTTTCATTTACACTTTTGTCCAATTCATCCTTAACCAGCCATTCCTTTTACATTTCTATTTACCGGCGGGGGCTCTGCGAGCAACGTCGGCCATCTTACCCATTTGCGGCGCAAAGGGGCGCAACCGGAATTTGTAGCTGTATGATTTAGCAGGCAACCGGTACTGTGGATGGGGTCGTGAAATCATGGTCCATCCATCGTCTCCGCCGACACCCATCTGCCGGTAGTCGAGATTTACAGTGATAGTGTCCCTGGTGGGCAGCTCATTGATGTGATGAGCTTTTTCCAGGTCCTCCATTGTATAGGGCCAGGCGCTGACGTAGAGCAGTGGTATACCCACCGCCAGCAGACCGAAGCCGTCTTTATTTGTAAAAGCTGCCCAGCGGACATCTGTCTTGTTGCCGTTTTCCTGCGGGCGGACATACTGGTGAATTTGCTCGGCGACCGGGCCGGAATAGACGCCAACGGCTGCGCTGGTTCTGCGGTCCCAATATGACTCATGCGGGCCGCGACCGTACCATGTCATAGTGTCAAATTGGCTGGGGATACTCATCTGCATACCAAAGCGCGGCAGGTTGGGCAATTCACCGCCCGGCTCAAAAGTGCCTTCGATGACCACATCGCCGCTGCCATATACAGTATAGGTGGTGTGATAATCAGATTCGCCCGCGGCCAAGGTTGCCTCAGCCACAATTTGCACCACCTGCGGATGAGGCTGTTGGGCAGTGACAGAATTGACCTTGCGGTTTTGGCCGGCTTGCTTCCAGATAGCCAATCTTACGGGCATGCCATTGCCAACACCATAGGTGAACGTCGGATCCCATTTGTCCATAATATCGTTGTCGGTGGGTACTCGCCAGAAATTCGGAATCAACGGCGTGGCAATAAGCTCTTTTCCTTTGAATTTGAACGACTCAATCGCTCCAGTTGCTTTACCGACGGTCAATGTGAAGTCTTTGCCTCTTACAGTCACGGCTTTGGATGATTGCTTCAGTTTTAGCTGCTCCATATCAGCGAGGTCTGTTGCGGGTGCGGTCGGGACATCAAAAGGCAGCTTGAACTGGTCCCACGCCACGACATAGCCGGCCGGCGCCCAAGACGCATCTTCGGTAAGTGTGAAACTGACCTTCAACCAATACTCTCTACCTGGTTTTAGTTGTGGCTTCTTGAAAGGAATGACGACTTCGCGTTTTTGCTCCGGCTCCAAAGACAGTTTCGCCAGTTTTCCTTTCTGCAGGATTTCGTCGTCGACAGTCAGTTTCCATCTGACGTCAACAAAATCAAGGTTGAGGAAATCGTACTTGTTTTTGATTTGAATTTTTCCATTGGCAAGGTCAACAGGTGTCGCCTTTATTTGCTGATAGACCTTCTTGACCTCGTATATTTCAGGTTCCAGGCCGCGGTCCGGTCCCACGATACCGTTGCAGACCATACTTCCATCCTGAGGTGTATCGGGAGGGCCATAGTCGCCACCGAATGCCCAGAACATCTTGCCATCCGAGTCATATTTGCGGAGTGCTTTGTCCGCCCAATCCCAGATAAAGCCGCCGATAAGACGGTCGTGCTTTTCGTAAACATCCCAGTATTCCTGCAGGTTGCCCATGGCGTTGCCCCTCGCATAGCAGTACTCGCACTGGACAATAGGGCGAGGGTCATTCCAATTTTGGACAAACTCTTCGAGATCCCATATCGTGTAATACATCCGGCTGCGCATATCGACATAGGGCGGATCGACGGGATCACCTTGAGCCCCTTCGTAGTGAATAAATCGCGTGGGGTCGAGGTCTTTTATCCAGCCGGCCATAGCGGCGTGATTCGGTCCGCAGCCGGATTCGTTGCCAAGCGACCAGAAGATAACGGAAGGGTGATTTTTGTCGCGCTCGACCATACGAATCGCCCGCTCCACAAAAGCTGCGTGCCATTCGGGTCTATTGGACAGATAACCGGTGACACCGTGCGTTTCGAGGTTTGTTTCGTCAATCAGATACATGCCGTATTCGTCGCAAACATCGTACCACTTGGGGTCATCGGGATAATGGCTGGTACGCACGGCGTTGATGTTGTGCTGCTTCATCAGCTTGACGTCTTCAATCATATCCTCCAATGTCACCACGTCTCCGTCGTCAGGGTGACTCTCATGGCGGCACACGCCGTAGAGTTTTACGCTCTTTCCGTTTACCAGTAAGCCTTTGTCTGTCAGTTCCACTTCCCGGAATCCGACCTTGCAGCTTTGGGCTTCTATAATTTTGCCCGCATTATCGGCAAGTGTCAGGACCAGGGTATATAAATTAGGCTTTTCTGCGGACCATTTTTTTGGATTTTTGACTTTTGCTTTAAGCAAGTCGAATTTGACGGGACCTCTTTGTGTTGCGAACCAGGCCTTCATAATGGGCCATGCGTTTTCTTTCATCGGTTCATCCAAAACAGGCTCATCATCTGAGTCATAAAGCTGAGCTTGAACAGTCCAGCCTGTGAGGTCTTTGTCTTTGGGATTTTGAAGCTTAGGTCGTACCATCAGGACGGCGTCTTTATAATTGACGTCCAGATCAGTGCGGACGGCAAAATCCGAAATGTGTACCGCAGGTGCTGCAAAAAGATAGACGTCGCGATAGATACCGCTGAGACGCCAGGTGTCCTGGTCCTCAAGATATGAGCCATCCGACCAACGATAAACCTCAACGGCGAGGTCGTTTTCGCCTTTTTGCAAATAGTCGGTGAGATTAAATTCGGCCGGAGTTCTGCTGCCCTGGCTGTAGCCGACCTTCCTGCCGTTTACCCAGATATAAAAAGCACTTTTTACACCGTCAAAGTGAATAAAGATTTGCCTGTCGGCCCATTTGGCGGGGATACTGAATTTTGTGCGATAAGAACCAACTCCATTATTATTCGGTGGGATATACGGGGGAAGCTGATATCCATCCTTGACATACTCATCATCGAAAACGGCATGCTTTTCAAATGGCATGAAAGGGTACTGTACATTCGTATAAATGGGTATGCCGTACCCTTGAAGCTGCCAACTGGATGGGACCGGGATTTCCTTCCAGCCGGTAACATTGTAGTCGGGTCTATAAAAATCCCTCGGACGGTCGGCGGGTCTTTTGGCCCAGTTGAACTTCCACCTGCCGTTAAGAGACTTATGGTATGGCGACTTCTGGCGGTCACCTTCCAGAGCCTCAGCAACGTTCGAATAGGGCATCAGCGTGCAGTGGGCCGGCTCCTTGTTCAGGCCTATCATGGCGGGATTTTCCCAGTCGTTTAATCCCGCGACTGCATCCCCGGCTTTGGTGCTCGCGATTGTTTCTGCGCAGCTCAATACCAAAACCACCGCCAAAATCATCACTACATTTAACCTCAAAGACATAGACTGCGAAAATACCATTTCCTTTCTCCTTTCTGAAAAGATTCACTTTCTCTTATTTATCCGCTCGCTGCAACCTTATCAGGACCACCCAGTCTTTGTCCTGGCCGGAAGGGGGCGAGCCGACCAAATGGCTTCCGGGCCCCGAAATGCTCTTAATCGATCCATCTAAAAGGCTTCCTCCCTCGCGCGGATTATACCATTTAATCTCAAATGCGTCTACATTCCTGCCGAGGTCAATCTCCGTTGTTCCGCCGTCGGGCAGATAAACAGCATAGACCTCGCCAGCCTTGGCAAAGCAGTAGTCATCCCTGGCCGAAGTTAATTCATCTGCATGTTTCATTTCCGTAAACGGCAGATATTGCTGGAAGAACTCGACGGCATAGCGCGTTAAGTCCCACATGTGCTTGCGACTGCGCCAATCTTCACAATTCAAATCATTATTCGGGTACTCGTATCCAAAGTACCATTCCACCCCCGCGCCACCGGCCATCAGGTTGGCCCACAGATACTCTTTTCTCGGTTCATCATGCCAATAGTCATCCGCATCAGGTTTGACTCCGATATCGGCTTTTGCTATCTCATCGAGACAGACAAACCACTGCCGTCCCTTCTGCCCGGACCTTCTCAACCACATCTTCGTCTGTTCATGTGCTTTGGTCGTTTGCAAAGACACACCCTCAATAAACTCATATCCTAATAACGGCCCGTACACCTTTTCTTGGTTGTCTGGATAGGTATGAAGGACAATCGGATGATCGTAAGGGTCAATTTCATGAATATATTTCGCAAATGCTTTCTGCTGCACAGTGCTATTTGTATTCTCCTCGCCGAGATTCCACACTATACCCAAATGATGCCCGAACCGTGCAACAAGCTCTCGATAATAAAGCTTCCGTTGGCGTCCGAGTTTGCCGTCATCGAGGCCCTGGGAGTTTTCCTCCTCCTGGGTGATGACATGCAGCATAATCCCGAGTCTGTCCATATGTGAAAAGACCATTTCCCACTGGTCGAGCTTGCTGCAGTCGAATCGGAATCTTTCGTCGGGGTCGGTCCACGGCCAGACGTCTTTGCCGTCACCGCCGTCAATGTTGTAGGTCAAAAAGTAGACACTGTTCATTCCCTCACTGGCGAGGTAATTAAGTGCACCAATAATGCCCTTTCCTTTACCATCTTTCCATGTCGGGTCGCCTTTGCGCCAGTCCTTAATATGTGGCTGGTAGGTGTGAATGAATTTTTCGCCCTGGGCCTCGCCCTCGTCTTCGAGCCCGGCAAGGTCGTACGTCCCGTCAAAGTCAGCATATGCTAAGAAGTTTTCCGGACTGTCGGCGCCGGCCTTGATGAAATAATCACCTGTCTCGGCAAACCGCAGATACCGCCTGCCCACATATTCCAGCATTCCCTTTGCCCGGTGGTCTCGACCCGTCTTATTCGAAGGTCCAATGTCAAATCTGCCTGTTGCAAAGCTCTTGCCACCGCGGAAAGGTTGTAGGGCGATGCCCTTGCCCTTCGAGAATATCGCCGAGTAGTTCCAAGTCTCCTCCTCGTCCGGCACAAAGTGAGCCCGCCACCTGTTGCCCAAAGTAGCGCCTGTCTGGCCGGCGTTGCCGTCGGCTGCATAGAAACCTGCAACCGTATATTGTTTCTTGCCTTTGGTAAATATGACATCGAGCCGGAAGTCGAGAAACGGATTGTCTTCGGCATCCTCACTTGTCGCTGGCCCATTGAAGGTGATTGTTATTTTGTGCCACTTTTTCAGCTCACCTGATACGATCCCCTTGCCCGTATCCGCAGAAGCCGGGATTGCAAATCCTACAATAGGCCAACACAACACTACACTCATAAAAAAACTTAGCCTGGTGTTCTGTTTTGGACTCACGGCCTACGTCTTTCCATTTGCCCAGGTTGTCTCGGCTTTGTCGTGTCTACCTCGCACTTATAACCTCATACTTGTAGGGTCGTGGTTTGTTGATTTGGCGAATCTCATCTTCGAATTGTTCCGCCCTTTTGACCAGTTCGGAAGTATCCTTTTTGAACTGGGCATACCATTCGTCAAAGTCTTCCGGGTCGAGTTTTTCGAACTCATGCTTATCGTCTTCGTCTTCGGGTTCGACTCCCGCGAGCCGATTACGCCAAAACTTCAAATATAACCACAGGTCCCGCGTCGGACTGACAGCCTCGTCGTTTCTCTGTTTGTTCAGCATGGCCACCTTCATTGCCTGTGCGTACTGGGGAGTCTTGCTGTTTTCCTGAAGCTGCACGCCGCCGGCAAATTGCACGTGGTTATACGTCCCGACTGTCTTGCCGTCAATTTTCAATTTGTAGTCGCCGCCCTTGAGCCCGACAATGCGGAGGGTCTCCCGGCTCATCTTGCTCCCGGCGTCGGTTAGCCTGTAGCCCAGAGCAGCCTCGGCGGGTACGACCCAGGGCAGGCTCTTCGCGGTAAAAGTGAAGGTGATCTTGTCGGCAGTTGTCATAAGATTACTTAGCTTGCCGTTTTCGGCCTTGGTGGACCACTCATCACCGGCCCGTACAATCTCGATAGTTGATACTGTTGGGTCGGCGTTTATGTCGGTCAGCAGGGCAAGGGCCATTACAAGTTGACCGTCGGGACCGGGGTGTACGGCGTCTTCAATCATCGTAAACTCAGGGTCCGTCTTGCGCTGCTCGCGAGTTATACGATTCAGTGGCTCATACATATTCACGAAGCCCAGGCCTCGTTCATCAGCGACTTGGCGTGCCCACGTGCCGAAAAAAGCCAGAACGGCATTGTAATGAATATTCTCGGCTGTGTCAGGCTGGACCCAGTTATCGCCCATCAGCGCAGGACGCAGGTCATATATGGTGGGCCCGATCAATATTGCGGTAGCGCCCGACGTCTTGATTTTGTCCGCCAGTTTGGTCATGTCTTTCTTGTAGGTGTTGAATATTTCATGCTCGAACTGTGTATAGCGTCCGTCGTTCATCCCGATTAGCACGGTAACGTATTTCGGTTTGAATCTTGCGATATCGTCCTCGAAGCGAACCAGCGTATCGGAGGCCGTATCACCGCTTACACCTGCGTTACGAAGGTGGATTTTTCTTTCGGGATAGCGGGTGTAGAAGTAGTCCTCGACGTACTGTGTGTAAAGGCACTGGTGCGTGATGCTGTCGCCGCAGAATACGAGCGTATCACCGTCGGATAGCTCGATAGTGTCGAGCGTCTTCTTAAACTGGCGTCCTGAGCATGGAACAACGGAAATTAACAGCACAACGACGACAAATAGCCTCTTCACTTCGGTCTCCTTTTGGTTCCAGCAATACAGATTAACTGTCAAGCGTTTGTGCCAACGCATACAAACCACCCGCGCCTGCAGAGCCATCTCCCAAAACAGTGAACTGTTTCACTGCAAAAGTGCTTCGGTCGCGAATTTATGATTTCGCTATTCTTTGCTTTCCTCTTGCTCTTGCTCTTGCTGTTGTTCGTCTTGAGGTTTTTCTTTGGCTGGCTGTTCTTGCTCAGGTTGCTCTGCTACCTCTTTCTCCTGGGCAGGGGTCTGTTCTTCTTGGGCCTGGGGTTTCTGTTGGTCTTTGTCCTCGGATCCTTCTTGCTGCTGCTCTTTGACCGGCTCTGGTTCCTGCTCAGGTTGTTCGGGTTGTGTTTCCGTTTTCTGCTCTTCGGCTTTAGCTTCATCCGAGGGCTGTTGCTGGGGTTCTTCCTGCTTCTGCTCTTTAACCGGCTCTGGTTCCTGCTCAGGTTGTTTGGGTTGTTTTTCCGCTTTCTGCTCTTCGGCTTTAGCTTCATCCGAGGGCTGTTGCTGGGGTTCTTCCTGCTTCTGGTCCTCGGGCTGTTTGTCTTCGGGCTCCTTCGCTTCGGCTTTCGGTTCGGCTACCTTTTGCTCCTCTTCTTTGACTGGACTTTCGCCTTGCTGGGGCTCCGATGCCTGCTCGGCCTCGCCGGGACGAGGAACAACGGCCTGGCCGGGTGTAAGAGGTCCGTCAAGTCCGCCTCGTCTTTTGGAATTTTCTTTCTTGGCGGTATCCGTGTCGGCGGCTTCGGCCTGTTGTCGCTCCTGGGCGGCCCAACGGACTCTGCGAAGGCTCAAACCGATTTTCCTGGAGTCCGGGTCCACTCTAAGAATCTTGATCTCGATTTCCTGGCCTGTCTCGACGATGTCTTTCGGGTTTTCGACCTTGTGGTCGGCAAGCTCGGAGATGTGAAGCAGGCCCTCCAGGTCCGGTTCGAGTTCAACAAATACGCCGAAATTGGTCAGCTTGGTGGCTTTGCCCTTGACGATCTGACCGGGAATGTACTTCTCCGGAATGGCGCGAATCCATGGGTCCTCGGTCATCTGTTTTACCCCGAGAGAAACCCGGTGCTTGCCTTCGTCAACCTCGAGCACCACACACTTAAGCTCCTGGCCCCTTTCGAGAGCATCACTTGGATGGTTGTATTTCCTTGTCCAGCTTAGATCGGAAATGTGAACCAGCCCGTCGATTCCGGGTTCTATCTCAACAAAGGCACCATAATTAGTCAGCGTTGTAATCCTTGTAGTTACTATCGTGCCAGGAGGATATTTCTGGGCCGCCACCGTCCAGGGATTCGTTTCGAGTTGCTTTATACCTAAAGATATTTCCTGTCTCTCTTTGTTTACGTCAAGCACAACCACTTCAATTTCATCATTAAGATTCAAAATATCAGCCGGGTGCACAATCCGCCGTGTCCAGCTCATTTCGCTAATGTGGACAAGACCCTCAATGCCTTCTTCGAGGCGAACAAACACGCCGTAGTTCATTATGTTGACAACCGTGCCTTTCGCTCTTGCCCCAATTGGATACTGCTGTTCAACAGTTTCCCACGGACTCTGGCTTCTCTGCTTCAAACCCAGAGAAATCTTTTCGTTGTTACGGTCAAAACCAATTACGACGCACTCGATTTCCTGGTCCAGTTCGACCACTTCGGATGGATGTGAAATCCTTCCCCAGCTCAGGTCGGATATGTGGAGCAAACCGTCCAATCCTCCAAGGTCCACAAATACACCAAAGTCGGCAATGTTTTTGACCACTCCTTTGCGAAACTGACCGGCCTCGATTTCCGCGAGAAGTTTTTCCTTGCTGGACTGGCGCTCTTCCTCGATAATCTTGCGTCTTGAGACGACGATGTTGCGATTCTCGGTGTCGATTTTAAGAATCTTGCACTCGATTTCCTGGCCGATGAATCTGCTGATATCACCGGGTTTTCGAATGTCAACCTGCGAAGCCGGCAGGAATACCGGAACTCCGATATCTACCAGCAATCCGCCCTTGATGCGCCGTGTCACCCGCCCCTTGACCAGATCATCTTCCTTGGTGGTGGAAATAATCCGCTCCCATCCCCTGATTCTGTCCGCTTTTCGTTTGCTCAGAAGAATCCCGCCCTCAGCATCAACCTCTTCAAGCAGCACTTCCAGCTCTCTGCCGGAGACGATTTCATCGGCCTCATCGAATTCACTTGCATCGACGATACCCTCGCTCTTCAATCCCAACTCAACTATCACGTCATTGCCCAGACGCATAACGATTCTCCCTGATAAAATTGTCCCGGGAACGAGAGTGTCAACCTTCTTGTCTAATGCCTCTTCAAGCAATTGACTGTGCTCATCGGTGAACAGTTCATTTACCTGTTCTTCAATTTGTTCATAGGATAAACCTAATTTGTTAATAATGTTTCTGTCTACCATGAATATACCTGTTTTCTTGTGGCGTCTGTTAAACCGACCCGCTTGCGCCCCACATTTACGCCCGCGAGCCTATATGCAAACACTTTCCATAATATTATAGAACAAAAAACGCATCGGCCCACGCAGCCAATGCGGTACTGTCGTTTCGGACCATTCCTTCCTAAATCTTATCGCTGGCGTGCGAATCGAAAGCCCTCAGGCTTTCGACAAATTCGGCGATTATCCTGTCAGGAGTTGACGCTCCTGCGGTAACACCGGCAACTTTCTTGCCATAAAGAATACTTTTATCAAGTTCCTTCCAATTTTGCAAATGAAAGGTCTGATTATTTTGTTTTCTGCACAGTTCGGCGAGCTTCCTTGTATTGGCGCTGTGTAGGCCACCCAAGACGAACATTATATCAACTTTCCTGCACAATTCCACTGCAGAATTTTGCCTTTTTATCGCTTCGGAGCACAAAGTATTTATCACTTTAAGCTCCGAAAAGCCTCTTTTTACCATTTCACCAAGTATTTCTGCGAAGTATTGGGGGCTTTGTGTCGTCTGGCAGATTACCCCCAACTTGCCGCGGGCCGGCAACTTGTGCATATCGCTTTTCGAACCGATAACAAGAACGTTCTTTGCAAAACCAACTATGGCCTTGACCTCCGGGTGGTCCACGTCACCGATGACTACAACCTTGTAACCCTGTTCGTTAAGCTTCTGGCTGATCCTCTGCAGTCTTTTGACAAGAACACACGTCGCGTCAACAATTTGAAGCCCTTTGTCTTTGATTTGTTCCAACTGTTCAGCCGTTGCCCCGTGTGAGCGGATAAGTATCGTTCCCGAATTTATAGTATCGACCGACTCAACCGTCTTAAGGCCGCTTTGCGCCAGTTCCTCAACTACGTCCTGATTGTGTATTAGAGGTCCCAGGCTGTAAACGTTGTTCTGCTCGGCCAATGTCTTTTTGGCTAATTCTATGGCGCTATTGACACCAAGACAAAAACCGCACTTATCTGCAACCAATACCTCCATTCTACAATACCTTTCTCACTGGGGCTTCGGTGGTCTGGGAATAATCGAAAGGCGGTCTTCCGGTTTTGGCCCTCAACTCGTTTTGCATGGCACGCATACGCACTGTTAATAGTTCGGCGAATTTTTTATCGCCCAGTTCCTTCACCTTTTCTGATGTTATTGGCTCACCGTAGCTGACTGAAATCTTGCCCAGCGAGGGAAACTTTTGGTGTCGCGGCCAACATTCGAATGCTCCATCGATAACTGAGGGCACAACTACTACCCCGCTCCTGCGGCTTAAT
>SDBT01011720.1_pt1 | contig 14098 bp, 14 predicted proteins | sample 2277101 | NCBI WGS metagenome assembly SDBT01 (sample SAMN10404973, study PRJNA504765) | marine sediment metagenome | isolation source: marine sediment core GS10_PC15, 103 cmbsf | place: Arctic Ocean: Southern Knipovich Ridge | collected 2010 | reverse complement strand
ATGTGATTCTTTATTATGAATAATCGGATCAATTATAATTGAAAACCGTACTAGATGGTCCACTTGGTGGAATATAAATATTACCATGTTGTAAAAAACTATTAAATACTTTAAGAAATACGATAGCATCATTTTTTGATATTATCTTCCAGTTGCCATGGTAAAGAAGATCAGATTCACCCATTTCTTCAACATATAATATATTTAATTTAAACTTATTATCATCATATCTCAGTCTTATTATTATCTCATTAGCACCTTTTGAGTCATTCTTCCTTATAAAATCTTTTTGCTTCATATTATATTGATTTAGCATGTTTATTATGCTTTTATTTGTAAATTTTTTTAATTCAACTTTAGTTATTGGTGTATTTCCATGATGCATATCTATATCATCATAATCACCGTTATCATTTTTAGATGTAAGTAAATCAAATAATTGTTTCATTCGTAATCTAAAATCGTCGGTAGATATTTCAGCTGGATTCATTTTATTATTATAAAATTTAATTTAAATTTTAAGCATGGAACGTCAGTTTAAGAAGCCTACTGGTTTGAAAATTATGATAAAATAAATTGAATTTATAATTATTGATTATAAATTATATGCTAAAAATATGGCATTCATGATATCTACATATAATATCCCTAAAAATGTATGGGTTGGTATTTTAATAGGTACTGTGTGGCAAATTGGAATAGTAATATTATGGACATATACGGGTATATATACGAGTGATTACTATAGTTTTGGACCATCTAATAATTTAATGCTAGCCTTTGTGAATATTCCAATTAATACATGGTCTAAATATATTGCTATATTATTTTATATAATAGTTAATTGCTCTCTTAAAGTTGTAGGAGGAGATTTTGTATATCCATGGATTAATGCTGTTGTTATGAATCCAGAAGTGCCCATTATCCAAGATAGATTCATTGTTTTTTTGTTGACTAATTATTATTGGACAATAAATAGCTTTAATGATATATTTTTCTTTGCTTTAACCATGTCTCAAGTTGATCTAGCTATAGCAACAGCAGTTAGTAGCTCTATTTCTGGTATGGTTTCGTCTTATTTTGTTATATATGATGAAAATAGAATTAATAACGATTCAGATTATGGTCAATTATGACGATTCTCAAATATTATACATTCATTATTATAATTATATTATAATTATAACCATTAAAGATAATTCATATTTTATTCATTTGATTCTAATACAGAGAACTTATTATTGGTGGTGGTGGTGGTTACTTTTAAAGTTTTTGGAGGAATTTTTCGCCATGTTCCACTTGGAGTATATTTTATATTATTACGACTTTTGTGATTTTGACTCACAACATCATTTCTATTGTTGTTATTGTTAATTTTGTTATTTTTCCATCTATTATTAATTACAGTAGTATTTTCTTTCAATTGGCAAGATTTATTTCTATCTTTTCTATCAAAAGAATTGTGTCCTCTATTAAATTTGAATTCTTTCTTTTTGGAATCTCTTTTTATTTTGTAGTCAGCCTTTGATCCAGATTCTAAATCTTCAATAATACCTGATCCAAGTAGTGGTTCATTCATATTTGAAATAAATGGATTTACACCTTTCCTTCGATAATTAAAATAAAGTTTAACTATCTTTTCATTTTTATCGTCAACATAATAAGTTCTTATAAAATTCAATGCTTTTTGCGCATCCTGAGTGCTCGGATCAAAATAAATTACAACAGTTCGAGCATTACCATCATGATTATCCAAATTATTAATATAAGGATACAATCTATGTTGAGTAGTATTATTTGATCTTACAATATGTGGTTTATTTGGAGTAGTAGCAAATATTAATATGTGAGAACGTAATTTAGATATTGAGGCATGTTTTGGGAAAATAGGACATATTAATTTATCGGAATCATAATCTTTATTAACAGATTTAACTCTAAAAGGATTAACAAGTATTTGATATGAAGAAGGTATTTGAATATTATCTTCCATTCCTTCTTCATATGTTTCATCGTGTTTTGCCGTATCTAATATAATCCTATAATAAGAATTTCTTAATTCTGGTGTATCAATAGGTATGGTATCAAATTTAATTAATGGATCTAAAAGTGTTATTACCATATCATTTTCCCGGTTTATAAACTCAGTTGTGATAGCTGCCCATGACATTGACATATCAACTTCAAACTCTGGTTCATCACATTCAACAGAAGCTAATATTTCACCATCTAAATCAAATCCTATGATCAATTTTGATATTCTTCGATCTTCAAATAGAATATATCCGTATCCTAAAAGCTCACGTTCATTTGTTTCACGATTAGTTTTAAAAGCTAGATTAGTTATAAATTGTTGTTTGGCTGGCGACGTATTGATCTTTTTAAATAATGTATCACATCTTTGTATTATTTTAATAATTTCTGAATTAATGGTATCTAAATCAAATGGACCGTTTTTGATATGAACAATATCATCATGATATTGTAAACATTGAGAAGAACTATTATATGTTGGTATTAACTTATGTCTGATAGCATTAAATGTCGATTCATCGTATTTTACACTAGATAAGTTATTAATGCTTTTATACAATAAACTGAAGTTATAATTTACTTCTTGTTGTTGTTCAGTATCAACGGCGGCCATTTTCTAAGAATAATAAATTTTCTATGAGATTAATTATAATAATTTTAAGTTAAGATATGTTGTTAAAATAAAGAAAGCTAAAATTTATTATAAAAGATTTAAAATTATATTTTGATGTCTAGATTACTTAATTATCATATGCTTATTTGTTATATAATAATAATTTAATAATTTAATAATCAATTTTTTAATACTAATAAATATTAGGGTTGTTGAAAATATTAATATGTATGAAATTGTTAAAAAGACTATAATTGGATGGTGGATTAGTATATTAGTATCTCTTATGCTTTGGTATAGAGGCAAAAATTATGATAGAGTTCTAGGCATTGTTATATTGATATACGGATTAATATCACTATTCAATTATGGTGTATATAACAATGCTAATCCTAAAGAAGTGGGAGTATCTATAGCTGTAGCTATATCTATATCAGCATTCTTACCATTATTAAGTTTTTTAACTTTAAAAAGTTGTAGTACAATCACTGGCTTATTTTTGTTAATAATTGTTGCTGTTATCTTATTAGCCATATTTTATGCTCTAGAATATTCTTCTGAATATGACGTAACAAATAATAGGATAGTATATAAAAATTATAACGGAGAAAATAATTTAATAGGTATTAGTTGGATTATAATCCTATTTTTTATCGCATTAATAGGATTTTTGTTATTATTTGTCTATATCGATAATACTCAAGATGACTTACTTAGGTTATTTTTACTTATAATATCAATTTTAATATTGTTATATTTAGGTTATAATCCTTACTTAATATCAAAACTGTATTATATAATTATTATAATTATAGCTTTAGCATTATTAATTTAACAAAATGTAATATAGATTAAGAGGTATTAATAAACTATTATATAAATATTATTTAAAATATAGTTTTCAATGCATATAAACAAATACCTAATTGGTATTTATAAAAAATCAGAGCAACATAATTGATAAAAAATTAACTATTATAAATAAATATTTTTACATTTAAAATGGTATCAATGACGCTAGATGAATTATCTTCTTTAACTGGACACGGGACATCAATGATCTCCCTTACGATTGCACCAAGCCCTAAGGCTTTGACCAATTCCATCAAATTGATGGCTGGTGAATACAAAACCGCGGGGAATATTAAGTGTCGGGTTTAACAGAAGCTCGGTTCAAAGAGCTCTTAAAGTTATTATGGAAAAACTTAAAACGTTAAAATATATTCCTAATAATGGTTTAGCAATTTTTTGTGGTAAAGTTAGAGATATTCATGGTAAAAATGCTACTGAAATTTATGAAGAGTTTATTCCACCACTTCCAATAATCAAAAATAATTATTTTTGCGATAAAAGATTTCATACAGAACTGATAGAAGAGTTATACGATGATCACAAAGAAATAGGATATGTAATCGTTACTTCAATTGAATCTATCATTTTAATATCTAAAGGTACTGATAGAAAAATTTTATTTAACTCAAAAACAGATATTGCAACAAATACTGGTAGAGGTGGTCAATCAGCTAATAGGTTAGCGAGAATAAGAAAGGAGAAAAAGACTAATTATCAAAATAAAATAACTGATCATGCAATCATGTTCTTACAAGATGTTTCAGGTATCATTGTTTCAGGTAATGGTGAAAATCCTAAAAGTGTAGCAGATGAATTACGAAAAGATTCTCGGTTGAAATTGCTGATTTTGGGAGTTATTAAGATAGATCTAGGTAATGTTATAGAAGATACGATAATGTTGAGTAATGAAATTTTATATAGTTCAAAAATCAAAGCTGAAAAAGAACATATAATAAAATTACAAGAAATTATTACTACAAATCCTGATAAATGTGTTTTTGGTAAGAAAAATATTTTAAAGGCAATTGAAGAGAACTCGTTAGAATATGTAATTTGCAATGATGATGTTAAAATTGATTATTTCAATGTTGTTAATATTAAGTATTGTGATTACCTAAATGGATTTGATGGTGTAGTAGGAATACTGTATTACGTAATGTAAATACATTAGTTTAATAAATTTTTCAACAGTAGTAGAATCAATATAGTAAAGATTTAGATAATATTTGTGGATGTTATTATTTAAGAATAAATATTACGATAAATGATTTATTTATAATTATGCAAAACTATTATATAAATATCTAATAGATATTTATTATTAAAAATTATTAATTATTATTAATTATTATATTTATAATTGTATATTTTGGCTAAAATTATTATTATTATAAGAAGAATTTTCTCTATCATACATTTGCTCATTTCATTTTATCCTTTAATATAATTGTATTTCTCTAAAATTCCAGTATTATCTGAAAGCCAATCCCAGTTCAACTTATCTAAATGTTTCTCGAAGAATGTAGGAGTCATTCCAGGATTCCCTGAAACATAACCCCAGTCCAACTTATCTAAATGTTTCTCGAAAAAATCGGGGGTCATTCCAGAATTCCCTGAAACACTATACCAGTTCAACTTATCTAAATGTTTCTCGAAGAATTCGGGGGTCATCCCAGTATTCCCTAAAACCCTATCCCAGTACAACTTATCTAAATGTTTCTGGAAGAATTCAGGGGTCATTCCAGAACTCCTCGAAACCTCTTCCCAGTCCAACTCATCTAGATGCTTCTCAAAAAATTCGGGGGACATGCCAGGATTCGATGAAACCCCTCTCCAATCCAACTTATCTAAATGTTTCTCGAAAAATTCGGGGGACATTCCAATATTCCGTGAAAGCCGATCCCAGTCCAACTTATCTAAATGTCTTTCGAAAAATTCGGGGGTCATGCCATGATTTTTTGAAACGCTATACCAGTTTAACTTATCTAAATGTCTTTCGAAAAATTCAGGGGTCATTCCAGGATTATATGAAACTCCAAAATTTCCATAATTCTTTTTCCATTCCAACTTAGATAAATGTTTCTCTAAGAATTCAGGGGGCATGCCAGGATTACCTGAAACCTCATCCCAGTCCAACTTATCTAAATGTTTCTCGAAGAATTCAGGGGTCATGCCAGAATTTGCTGAAACAGAATTCCAATTCAACTTATCTAAATATCTCTCGAAGAATTCAGGAGACATTCCAGTATTCCGTGAAGCATAAATCCATACTAGCTTATCTAAATGTTTTCCTACGAACCAATAAGAAGAATTTTCTATATCATTCATTTTAATAAATTATTTTTTAAGTAATATTAATATCTATATAATAACAATTTTATTTCTCCTATCAATTTCCATAATATCCGGACGATAAACATCAGGATGATATATATTAGTTGGTAATTTAACTACTCTAGGTAATAATCCATGATACCATAAATTACTCCAACACATTTGTTCATCATTAAAATGAGTTCCCAGATTATATAAAATGTCTAATCTATCGACTATGGTAAATACACTTTTTGCATATTTATATGGTACAATAAATCCATTATTAGATACTAAACCATCGTTTGGTAACAAATTAGTAAAATATAAATTATTTGATGATAAAAGATATAAATTTGGAAAAAAGTCAACCATACCATCATATCTATATCGAATAACATAATCATAATCTATTCCATTTGAATTCACATAAGATTTTAATAATTTGTATACCTTTTTCATAGATGTGTACATTGATGTTAAATTATATGGAGTTCTAATGTTACTAGTATCAGAATATTTTTCGGCAGCTATATTATCTTCCATAACTGGATCATACTCAACTGCAACAGGATCGTATAATTTTTTAATTATTTCATGTGTATTTTTAATAGCTTTAACGGATCCTAAGTTAGACCATGGAGATGTTTCATATTCTGTTTCTTCATTATTCCACCAATAATGACAAAATATATCACAATCGTATCTATCTAAAATATGGAATTTTAATAAATTATATTGAGGACCATCCACAAATCTAGGTTGACCAGATATACAAATTGCTATTTTTAATTTTACACCAGGATCAAAGATTCTCCATAATAAGTTATATTCTCTTTCTTCATATTTTAGCGTGGGGATAATTTCTTGTAAACTTTTAGACGATACTAAATGATTAAAATCGATGAAAATATTAGTATAATCAATAGGATACATTTTGTTGTCTTTAAGTAATATATATCCCATAGTTATTAATAAATCAGTCAAATCCGTCAAATGATTATTTTTACATATATTACATAATATTTGATAATACTTATTTATCATAACTACTTCCTTAACGATATTTACAGCGTCATTGAAGCTATTCAAATCATTTTTAATGGACAGTTTATTAATAATTCTAGATATTACAGTATTGGGATTAAATATTAATTCTTCTAATCTAACCACAACATCCGCGGCTTCTAACAATTTTTCAGTATAAAAATGTATATAAGTTATGAGTTTTTCCATTTCAGAATTTTCCTCATCAGATATATAACCTACAGGATTATGCATACAAACAATAATTCTGGCATTAGGATATATTATTTTAAGATTAAATATTCCACAATGTTTAATGATTATAACATTTTTATTACCTATAAATAGATTATTTATTTTCATTTTAAATAATCTATGACCAACCTTGGTCGATAAATTTGATAAAAAATCGTCTATATCATCATTCAATCTTGTGACATTATAACCAAATTCAGATAAAATAGAGGCAGTTAATACCTTACCTGTATATGATAATCCAGTTATAAATATTACATCTTCTTCCATAATTTTATATTATTTTTCTAACTTATAAAACTATTATTTATTATATAAATGTACTATGTTATTCCACTAGGAGGGATAGGTGAAAGATTTAAAATTGCTGGTTATACTAAACCTAAACCTTTAGTTAAAGTAATGGGTAAAGAAATTATTTATTGGTTATTAGATTTAATGGTGGACAATATCGATGATGATGATGAAATTATCATTATTTACAATCCTGAATTAGAACAATATAATTTTTCGGACCTACTGCACGATAGATATGATAATAAAAAGGTTATACATTTATATAAATTAACCTGTAAAACTGCAGGTGCTGCTGAAACATTATATAGATTTTCAATTCAAGCATTAAACTTGGGATTAAATCCTAATTCTCCAGTTTTATGTTTAGATGGAGATAATACATATAATGATGCTACCATTATGCATTTATTTAAGAAATATAGTGGTAAAAATTTTGTGATCCTAGCAGGAGTGAGTCCTGATACTGCTCCTGTATATTCATATGCTAGAATCGAAAATGATTTAATTGTTGATATAGTAGAGAAAAATCCAATATCTAATTTTGTATGTACTGGTGGATATGGATTTGAGTCGTTAGACTTGTTGCGCAAATATACAGAATTGTTAATTGGTGATGAAAATTTGAAACAAAAAGGAGAATTTTACACTTCAGGTGTATATAAATTAATGTTGAAAGATAATAACTGGGTGTACCCTGTTATAATAGATTTTAATGATTTTATATGTTTTGGTACACCACTTCAGGTTAGATCATTTTGTAATAATTATCCTGTAATTAGAGCCAATGATAATAAAAGAGCGCTAGAAGTGCTCAGAGTTTGTTTTGATTTAGATAATACATTAGTAACTTATTGCAAAACTATTGGAGATTATAGTACTGTATCCCCAATTATTAAAAATATACAATATGCTCGTTATTTAAAACGGTTGGGTCATATAATTATTATATATACAGCAAGAAATATGAAAATTCAAAATAGTAACATTGGTAAAATACTATCAAATATTGGGAAAATAACTATGGATACCATAACTAAATTTGATATCCCCTGTGATGAGTTATATTTTGGTAAACCTTATGCGCATGTATATATTGATGATTTAGCCATTAATCCATACGATAATGATATAGAAAAGATGTTGGGTATTTATCAGGAAAAAGTTGATACTCGAAGTTTTAATATATTGGAGCAAAGAACTATAGATATTTATCGCAAAAATGGATGTCCAAAGGTTTTAAGAGGTGAAATTCACTGGTATAATTCAATACCCAATAATATAAAAGATATGTTTCCTTTATTCTTTGAATATGATATTGAAGGTTATTCTTGGTATGATATGGAGAAAATTAAAGGAAAAATTGTATCTTATTATCTAGTAAATGATAGTTATTTCAAATTTAAAAATATATTAGATGCTATTATTAATAGCATAATTAGATTACATAATTGCGATATTCCCGATGATGATATAAATATATATAGCTGCTACAAGTCTAAACTTATATTAAGATATAATGAATTTGATTATGTAAAATGGTTAGGTACTGAAGCTAAAGATTTTTATGATATATTATTAAAAGATTTAACTATTTACGAAGAAAATAAATTAGGGAGTGTGGGAATAATTCATGGAGATCCTGTGTGTACTAATATATTGATAAATCAATATGGTAAAGTTAAATTTATAGATATGAGAGGTATACAAGGAAAAGATCTAACAATTGTCGGTGATAAATTATATGACTGGGCTAAATTATTTCAATCACTATGTGGATATGATCATATATTATTTGATAAGAAATATGATTATGATAAATTTTCTAATATTAAAATATATTTTCTTCAAATATTTAGAGAAATATATGATGATTCATATACTAAATGGTTGCATGTTATTACGGCTAGCCTACTATTTACGTTAATTCCTTTACACAAACCTGAGCTATCTTATAAATATTTTCAATTATCAAAAGATGTATACGAATACTGTTAATAATACGAGACTTCGCACCTCCAAAACATGTGGAAATGTGGTAATATTAAAAATAATTTGGGAGGAGCAAGATAGTACAATTATAAACAATGTGAATTAGTAATCGATAGAGATTATAATAGAGCAAGAAACATATATTTAAAAATATAAGTTTAATACGGTAAGGTCTTACCCTTTACAATTACAAATTTGGTTACATAATTTCAAATAATTCAATCAAATTTGATTTTATAGATCAGTTGAATATGTATTAATAAAAAATTATAAAATGATTTTATCATCCTATTTTCTATTTATTTTATAACAATCCAAGTTAGGTACCATTTTACCTTTTTCATTAGTTAAAAAATATATATTTTCTTTCCCTTTAAAAAATAATATATTATGTCTATCATATCTATAATTATTTTTCATACATTCCATAAAAAAATCTAACATATTATGTGATATTATATAAAAATTATCACATATGAGATTTGGCTTTTCTAATTGAGCTAATACATTTACACTATCAATATTGTATATTATATCAGTTATATTAAAATTAAATATTAAATCAAATCTAGTAAAAATATAATTATCATATTTTTTTGAACCAAATAAATTTTTAAATGCATATATTAAAATATTTTTTTGGATAATGTTATTTTTCCCTAAACCAGTTATAATATTATCATCACTTATATATACAGCCTCAGGATTATAGTCCTGTATCATATTATTTATTTTGTTATGGTTATATGTTGATATATATATATCATATTTTAAGATTTTAGAAAATAATCTTTTTTTATAATTTTCTAAACTTTTTCTATAATCTATAGTTACTATTCTATTTCCCCAATGTTTATAATTCTCACAATAACATATACCAAATAAGCATATTGCTGTTTTCATTTATATACATTTTAAAATGTTATTTATAATAATAAGTTAATATAGTTATATATTCCTTTTCTAAAGTAAAATCAATAGAGTAATGAATAAGTATATTTAATTTCATATTTGACCTAGTTTGTTGGCTCTTCTATATTTAATAATATTTATATTATTAAATAAATTTATATATGGTGTATTATAAATTAAGAAAAAATGCAAACTAATCACTAACATTAGCTCTACACAGTGGACATGTAGTTATACTAGCATACAACCTTGATAAAGACATTTATGACCACGTACGCATCATAAAGGACTTTGATCAAAACAAATTGGATATGAGATTTTTTACTTTATTTTTTAATAATTCCACCAATTGTACATCATTTCAATTACTATATCATCTCCAGTAGCATAATTAGAATCACTATATTCTTTAACTAACTTATTAATTATATTTAGTGTACTCTTCTATCATTAATCTTATAATGTTTATATTATTAACTAAAATATATATTTATTCAATTGCCATTTCTTTTATTGTATAATCCCAACCATCTTCATAATATGAGTCATGATAACCGTATATTACAGATTCCAGATCGATATTTTCATGAAGAAGATGAAACGGAAAATGATCGCCTTTATATTCGTCAAATTTATTATATGATGCTACATCTTTAAAAATTTCTTGAGCATAATCATCCATGTCAGCAAAATAATCATCCATCAATATTTTACCATCATTATACAATTTTTCGAAGATTTTAAAAAGTGCATCATTTTTATTCATAAAAATACCAACAATAGTTGTAGAATATTCATATTTATCTCTTCCTTCCGTTATATAAGCAATAAACACATTTTTGGAATAACTGTTCATTTTAACTTATGTTGTTAATATATATTTATAAAATGAACAGTTTATTTTTTCATGAACTTTTTATCTCTGATATCAATAAATTGCAAGATAATTTCATTCAAAAAAGAATAAATAAGACTATATGATGTTAATATCATCTATTCATATCTCAAGACATTATTCATACCATTTATGACTATCTAGAACCATTGATAATTGTTCTTGAATTATAACATCATCTTATTTTGAATAAACATACATATGAATATCTAATTAAAATATTTATAGTAATTACAATATTTAGTAATTACTATAAATAAATATTTATTTATTTATTTTCTTTAAGGTAAATATTAAATGGGTAAATGCAATTGTCAAGATCCAGGGTATTGTTATGACACCATGTGTGATAGGAGGGAAACTTATCAAAATTGCGGATGTTATTATGGATGTAATAATTGTGGTGATAATGGATATGGTGGTGATAATGAATATGGTGGTGATAATGGATATGGTGGTGGTTGTGGATGTGGTGGTGGTTGTGGATATGGTGGTGGTTGTGGATATGGGGGTGGTGGTGGTGGTGGGTGTGGACATGGTGACTATGGTAATGATCATTCATCTTCATCCTCCAGCAGCTCATCTTCCAGCAGCGATAGTGGGCACTGTCACAAAAAGAAAAAATGTAAATGCAAAGGGCACTGTAAAAAATATAAGGATAAAAAATGTAAAGTTTGTAAAGAATTAAGATATAAATGTAAATGTAAGGTAGCAGTCGTATACAAGTGTAAAAAATGTCATTCTTATAAAAAATGTGGCTGTGATAAAAAGTATAAGGTAAAAGTTAAAATTTGTGTAAAATGTAAGGTTAAGGTAGAAAAATGTAAATGTAATTATCGTAAAAAAAAATAAAATGCACTAAATGTGAAGGAAATAATTGTAAATGCAAAGACGTATGTGAATATAAAAATTACGACGTATCATGTAGTGATACGTATGTACCACAATATAAAACTCCTAAATCTCACGATTTATGTTATAGAACTAATTGTTGCAAATTATCAGGATGTTATAACAGATGTAGCAGTATCAAATGTTGTAAAGCGTATGGATGTTCTACATATTGTAAAACTTATTGCTGTAAAAAGCGAGGTTGTCAAAAGAATTGTTATAAAAAATATTGTTGCGTTTCTTTAGGATGTAAGATACAAAAAACATATAAATCTAAAGAATGTAAGTGTGAATCATGTGTGAAATATTCTTCAAGTTTATCTATTCAATATTGTTCAGTTAAAAAGTTATTCAATACATTAAAATATATATCGTTATGGTATAATGAACATACTGGATACTTACCTATAGATAAATTAAAATATTTAAAATTATTCAATGATAAATCTCAAGGATTATTTCATGGTAACCCTGAAAATCCTGGAACCATAAGTGTTATAGGAAACGTTGATATATCTGAAAAAATAAATATGATGTTTAAAAATATGCAACAAAAATATCCAAACACTTTTTTAGTTTACTGTAAACCAATTATATCATCTGTTCAAGGATGTTATGCTACCATCAATACCACTGCAAAATTGTATGATGTAGATGGTAATGTAATTATAACTTTACATAGTTTAGGTCAATATAAAATTCACCATAATCCCAGTGTACCCACAGTAATATGGATTCAATTCTCATCTAAACCCTTTCTAGTTCAAGAATAACTTGTAAATATTAGATTTAATAATGTTGTTGAATTTATAAGGTATATTTATCTCGCTTTTTTACTGTTCAAATTTCATCAAAATTTGAATGAAAAATTTTATAATCAAAAATAAAATTGATGAATTATTATCTTATTAATTATAAATAAATATAATAATTCATCAAGTTTATTTTTATTAATTTTATTGTGTTAAACACATTCTTATAGATATTAAATATGGCAAATAATGCTATGGATTTGTTAAAAATTTATGATGTAACAATATATATCAAGGAAGGGCGGTCACCTGATGTTGAGCTTGAATTCTTGAACAATTACATTAACGGGTATATGCTTCGCATTACTGAGTGTGAGGATCATTATTTTACCAACAATGCCGGAAATAACGTTCATTCTCAGAGCATATCTGTTCTTGCAGATGCAGCTGGTATTAACTCCATCCAACACTATTGTAAAACAAGATTTTGTTTTACATACACTCCTTCTGATCAAAAGGGAAACAAGACTCACACTTTGTTTCTTCCAATGCATGTATTGTATGATAATCTGAGTCAATTCAATGTAGATAAAGCAAGAAATATTGTGCATGATGAGTTAGCTAAGATGCTTTTCGTTTTGGTGAAAAACAAGCTTTTGGGAAATGCTGATTTTAAAATTGTGGTCCGCATCAACCCCCAGAAAAAAAATGCGTATGTCTTTATTAATTTTAATGAGGAAAATGTCACACCCTGGCAGGTGGGTCTGATCAAAGTGTTTCTCACTAAACAATATTGGGATATGAATCCAAATGTACCAGTGGAGGTCAGAATCCAGAATAAATGAGTGTAAACTAAAATATAAAACAAATAATATAAATAAAAAATATTCTAAATATTTTTATTATAATTAATTGAGTAGAAAAATTAGATTCATTTAATATTAAAACATTAGAATCTATTTTACATGTTAATAATAGAAAAATGCTACTTTAGTGTTATTTTGTAAATTGATGACTTATTAGTTTTTAATTTCTGTAATTATATAAATAAGTCATCAATAATTTAAAATGAATGATATAGAAAATTCTTCTTATTGGTTTGTAGGGAAACATTTAGATAAGTTGGACTGGAATTGTGTTTCAGACAATCCTCGAATGACTCCTGAATTTTTCGAGAAACATTTAGATAAGTTCAACTGGAATAAGGTTTCAGGGAATACTGAAATGACCCCTGAATTCTTTGAGAAACATTTAGATAAGTTGAACTGG
>SDBT01011719.1_pt1 | contig 14099 bp, 7 predicted proteins | sample 2277101 | NCBI WGS metagenome assembly SDBT01 (sample SAMN10404973, study PRJNA504765) | marine sediment metagenome | isolation source: marine sediment core GS10_PC15, 103 cmbsf | place: Arctic Ocean: Southern Knipovich Ridge | collected 2010 | reverse complement strand
AATAGTAATAGATATCTTTTGGCTTTCGATCATAAGTCATGATACCCTTTTGGTTAATTTTGGGTTTGGAGTCATGGCGGCTGTCAGAGCCAAAATCGAAATGATTCCAGACTGCGGTGCCATTTAAGTATGGACGTTTTGCGAATTGTTCCATATAACTTTCATGATAATTTTGCTGGTGTTCCACCGAAAAATCAAATCGAACCGGATCGAGAGAGTGCAACCGTTCATCGCTGCCGGCGCCATATTCACTGACCATAATCAACCGACCCGGATATTTTTCATGCTCCGAATCCAAAAAATTCCCTAAAGATTCAAATCTACCACCATACCAACCCATATACAGGTTGTAACCTAAAACATCAGGGATTTCAGCGATACCGGTTTGATTATAGAGTTGACTTTGATTAATTGCCATGGCGGTATTCCGATCCGGATCTTCTTCAAAACAGACAGACTCTAGAGATTTTGCCAGCTCGATTGTCCAATTAAGATATTCTTCCGTATAATTTTTCTCCCGGGTACCATGGCGATCATTGAGAAATACTTCATTCATATATCCCCACAGAAAAACCGAAGGATGATTATAATGCTGACGAATCATCTCTTTTAACATTTGCCGGCTATTTTTTTTGAAGAGATCAGAGGTTGTAACATAATTAACAATTGGGATTTCTTCCCAGATGATCAGGCCGAGTCTATCGGCTGTTTCAAGCACAACCGGATCCTGTGGGTAATGGGCTAAGCGTAAAAAATTAAATCCGGCATCCTTGATCAACTTCAGGTCTTTTACATGAATTCCGTCCGATACGGCATTTCCCATTCCCTGGTAATCCTGATGACGATTTGTACCAACAAGTTTTACATTTTTACCGTTCAGGAAAAATCCTTTATCCGGATTAAATGAATACCAACGAAAACCTAATGGATTTCGAATCCTGTCTACTATTTTGCCTGCCTCTAATAATTCAGTGTAGATCGTATAAAGATAAGGTTTTTCCGGAGACCATGTTTCAAAATCCTCAATCCGGTTAAATACCATTTCAAATGTTCTTTTTTCGCCCTTTTTTACCGAAAACTTTTTTTCTATTTTTTTGAAGATATTTCCTGCTGCATCAATTATATTATTTCTAACTGTCACTGATTTATTAGATTCAGATTCATTTACAAATGTGCCTTTAATTTTAACATTTGCCCTGTCATTTGAAACTTCCGGGGTGGTGATAAAAATACCACCCGAGCCGTAATTTGTCAGAGTAAAATGCAGAGGATCCGTGGTAATAAGCCAGATATCTCTATATATTCCGCCATAAAAAGTGAAATCCGCCGATAACGGAGGGACATTTTTATCGAAGCGGTTATCTACTTTCACAGCAATCGTATTTATATTTTCTCTTCCGTCAAAGTGAATAAATTCGGTCACATCAAAAGTAAAAGCTGTATAACCGCCAATATGGACTCCAACAGAACTCCCGTTAATAAACAGTTCTGTTATTTGATTTGCTCCTTCAAAATGCAGAAATATTTTTTGGCCGCCAATCGAATTATTCAGACGTATATTTTTCCGATACCAGCCGATACCGCGGCGATAATTTGAAGTATCGTCTTTAGCATCATTTATATTCCACGTATGAGGTATGTTTATTCTATCCCAATCAGAAGTATCAAAATCCGGAAGCTGCGCATCAGCAATTTGAGAGTCAAAATATTTAAATTTCCAACTATCATTAATAGTGTGTTTTAAACGCGATTTATTTGTATCAGACTGTTCGACTACTTTAATATTTTTACTTGTGCCAGCTATTTTGTTTAAGGCTATTACCATACCGGCCCGACAAAAAATAAAAAAAATGACGAAGCAAAAAGTTACAGGAAATTTTATTTTTCTTAACAAACTATCAAATTGTTTCAAAATTTTCTCCCTGACAGTATTTACAGAATCCGGACAGAATCATAAACTGCATGGTTGATATTTATCTCTGCATCGGCAATTAATTCTTCAATCAATTCCCGGTATTTTTTTTCTATAAGAGCTGAACTAACGATCGATTTTATTTCATCGAATGGGATATTACCGCCATCTTTTTTACTTAGACATTTAATTATAAAAAATCCGGTTTTTTCTTCAATAATCCGGCTGTATTCTCCAACTGATAATAGCAGAGCGGCTGTTTTTAACTGAAAATTTGTCTTTTCATCGATGGCGGCCGTAGAATCATTGAATACTTGTATCTCATAAGCAATGTTTTTATCATTCTCAAATGATTCAAAATTAATCCCATCATCGATTTTCATTTTTATTTCTTGTATCAGATTTTCCGCCTCTTGTTTAGAAATTAAACCATTATTTAACTCATAAATATAAAAATAAACAGCTAGTTTACTGACTTTTAAAGAGGGTTGACGCTGATATCTTTCATTTTTATTTTGCTCATAAAAATTTTTCAAGTTCCTTTCTGCAAGAGAAAAATTATCACGGGCCAATATCTCCTTCAATTTTATAACTATATTACTTAACAGATGTTTAAAATAAATTTCTTCACTAAATTTTACCGGGCCATAAATCACTTTTTTTGATTCGATTGCTTGTTTTCTGCTCTCATTCTCCATTTTAAGTTTTTTTTTAAAAAAAGAATAACTTATGTCTTCAATAATTCCCATTTCTTTGGCCAGAGATTGCTGAATTTTTATTTCGACAGATTGTTTCATAGTCTTTGTTTTGATGACGTCTGCGGGATTTTCATCCCCGTAATTTGATGTCCAAAAATTTTCACCATCTTGAATTGGATATTTTTGTGAAAAATAATTATAAATAAGCGCCCGGTTTTCCCGTAAAATAAGATTAAATTCCGGCAAAGAAAGAGGCTCACCATTAACCAACGCAATAACTGGAATATCCTTACCGGAATTATTATTACAGTTAAATATTCCGGAAAAACCGAAAACAAATAAAATCAAAAATAAAAAGTAGTTATAAAATATTTTGCTATTTGAAAACATAATTTGGGGAATTTTTTTTTAAAAAAAGGGACATCTTTTAATAAAAAATGTCCCCTCAATCTTTGTTGAGTAGTTAAAAATGATCTTTTAACTTACATTCCAATCCCTATCGACAGCATATTCACACTATCAAACAGACCGGCATCGATAAAGGCATAATTGATGCTAACAGAGATTTCTGCTAACGAGTAGCTAAAACCGCCGCCAAATGTTAAACCTTCTTCATCATAATTATAGCGATAGCCGGCTCTTAAAGTGAACATACTCATAAAAGTGTATTCACTGCCAAAATTCCCTTTATCAGGACCATCATTGGGCTTTACATATTCACCGGCAATAATCAGGCGATGGGGACTGCCATCCGCTTTTTCAATCAGATCGTATGCAGCACCCAAAACAAACATCATCGGCATTTTTACTTTTATAGGAGTTCTTTGAATTCTTTCATCATATTTTGAGAATTCAGCATCCGGACCAAAACTCCTCCCCAACATGGAGATTCTAAGTGAGTTGAATCCGGTGAAATACATAGTGCCGATATCTAAAGTCCAATTACTTGTGGTTGCGTCGTCTAATTTTTCCTCTAAGTATTTCAGATTTCCACCCAACTGCAATTTATTGGAAATGCGGCGACTGTAGAGAAAACCGATAGCCATATCATGAGCACTGAAAGTACCCAAACCGGTGTAGGTTGGCTGGATACCAACATCGTTGCCGAATTGGTCAACAGATGCCATATTTTCAGTTCGAATCATGTCACCATAGTTAACATAACTGATATTTAGGCCAAACACACCAAGCCTATTCATGTTTTTTATGACTGAAACGCCATTATAGCCAATATCAGCGACCCATTCCATATTATTAAAGGACGCGCTAATATTGTTTACATCTGCTGCTGATGCGGGGTTAGTAAAGGCAGAATTTGCATCCCCATAACCGATGGCAGAATTCACTCCACCCATGGCAGCAGTACGGGCATTGGTCGGCAATTTCAAAAACTGCCACCCGGAGCCACCTACCCGGCTGTAGTCCATCGGATGTATTCCCCAATCCGTGTCATTATAATTAATTTGAGCCATAGTCGAACTAGATGCTATGGCCAAAATTGTGAGGGAAAATATCACTTTGAATATTTTTTTCATTTTTTATTCCTCCAAATACTATTTTATTTTTGTGGCCATAGAACTATTTAATAATAACAAATTTGCCGACACTGGTTTCTCCGTCATGCCCATTTACATGGGATTCGACATGATAGATATATACACCAGGCATTACATTCATGGCAAAATCGGTTAACATATAATCTTTTCCTTCACTACTACCCCAGGTTTCCAGGCCGCCTAAATCATCGTGTTCTATTGTTCTGACAAGGTCAAGGGCAACGGTGTAGATACGGATAGTACATTTGGCCGGAATATTAATAAATGCCAGCCTTTTTTCCTCACCGGTATCAGAGAATCCGCTATGCTGCCTGAATGGATTGGGAACTACCTGGACAGCATTTAAATCATTACTAGCCTGAAATGATGCGGACACCGGGTAATGGCTATGTCCTGATTTGCCGCTCTCATTACCGTCCGTATCAAAACTAGTTACACAATAGCGATACGGGACACCAACATACGCTTCTGCAAAAAAGGTTACTCTGCCACCCTGCACCAACGGATCTGCTTCGGCTTTGGTTACCGTAGAAATTAGCTGCCATGGCCCCTCAACGGAGATATCTGAACGATAAACTTTATAGCCGGCAAAATCCGCGCTGCCGGTCTGAGGATCCGTATAACCGACATGCACAGCATCCCAGGTTAAATTTACACCTGAGGCAAGGTTACCATCTATTGTTGCCGAGGCAGGATCAACAAGAAGTTCATTACTGTTACCTACCCGCGGTGCATCGGCCGGGGTCGGGGGTGGCAGTTCACCGGTTGGAATTTTATAATCATTGGCGATCAAAACTTGTGCCGCCGCCCAATTATCTTTTAAGTTTTTCAAACCTTCCGCTACAAAGTTAGCGGTTGCGTCGGCACCACCCTTGATTGTAATATTACGATCCATTGCTCCGGCCAGCAATATTTCCACCCATTCAATCGATTCACCGGGAGCGATATCATAAGGACCGATAGAATATAGATAACGGGCATCTCTTTCATACAAACTTCCAGCTTTGTCTCCAGGCTGATAAGTTGCATTTGCATCCCGCCAGCTAACTTCAGGTTGTGGATTATTATTTATGAAATCCGTTACTATTGAAAATTGTGTCATTTGATCCCAGGTACCGGGCCATAACTCTTCAACCGGGGCGCTGGAAGTTTGAGATACAATATTACGCCACACTTTTTGTTCGCCATTTTTGTTTGGAGTTAAACTCGATGGAATAAATGAGTCCGCATACAGATTAGGAGAATAAAGTTTGAAATCGACAGAGCCCTCGGTGCCGATATTTCCCGGATCACCGGCATCACCGGAAACATCCCCGGGGGGAATGGTATAAACAGGCGGAGTAGAACCATCGTATGGTATAGATGTATCATCATAGAATATAAATCCAATATCAGCGCTCACTGCAGTATCCCATAGATATTCCACATCATATCCGTAGGATACATTGTCCGGCCGATAAGGACCATTCATCCGCATATATCTGGAATAATAATAATTTTCGATAGGGGCATCGTCGGTATTGGTTAACTTACATTTGATCAGAATAAAATCATCATATTTGGGATGGCTCCACGCCATCACCTTGCCCTCTAACTCATAGGCCATATGGTTGAGATTATCGACCGTCTTGTAAGATCCAATGGTACCGGTAATATATTCTTCCGGTTGATTCGGATCGACAAGATTGTAATTTTTTACCAGTGAAGATTGAACAACGGCATAAATATCAGGATCATCGAAAGGCCCGTTACGATAATACCATCCGGCATCTTGTCCTGCAACTTGCCCTATGTTATAAACCAGTGTATTATCCCACCCGCCACTGGCTTCATTGCGATTATCCCAATGCCCGGGATATGCAAGCTGCCAGTTATATCCCATGGTGTTTTCCCGTTCAAGGGAGCCATTAGGATTACCGCAAAACCACATCTTTCCCCGGGTCAAGTTTTGTTTTTCGACAACCTGGGAAAACAATGATGTGCTGATAATTAGCGCCAGTATGCTGATTATAATCAACAATACTAAGCTTTTTGATTTATTTTTCATCTCTAAACCTCCGATAATTTTTGAACAAAAAGTCATTTAAAATTCCAGCACGAGGCCGGCAAAAATTTGCCGTGGTCTGTTTGAATACCAGCTCCATTCCGTCGGTTCCCTGGTGGTATTATGGACGGGTAGTAAATCCTCTTCAAAGTATATAATTCTGTCACCACCGCCAGGCAGCCGCAGATGTTTTTGATTCAATAAATTAGTGATTTGCATGGAAAATTTTACACTTATACCGGAAAGCAAACCGATAGTTTTGGCAATATTCATGTTGGTATTCCAGCGATCTTTCCACTTTACATTATTGGGGGTTCTGGTTCCGACATAATCGGGAGCATAATAAGTATATGGATTGCCATCTGCCCAGCTCGTAGAGGTTGAGATATTCCAATTGCTTAATGGAAAAGTACCACCCAAAGAAGGACCAAAATTATCAGGTGTGAAATAAGAAATTCTAATAAACGCCGAATTATGAGGATGCCAGGCATCATCGTCAATCCCATTACCGCCATTATCGGTATTGGAAGCGCCGACAAAACGGTTATCCTGTAATTGTGTACCATCTTCTTTGACTACATAAACACGATCATAATGACTTCGTCCGGTACTTAAAAAGGACATAGTATAGGATAATCTCACATTAAAACTACGAAATTTAGTAGCAAACTCCGTTTCTATACCTCTTACATCAGCCCAACCGCCATTCACCGTTGTCTGAAAACCAGATATTGTCTCACCAAGATTTCTTGCCGTGGCATTATTGGGATCGCCATAGACTTCTACATTTACTGTTCCGCCTGATCCTTGAATCGTAGCTTGTCCCGGTCCCTGTCTGATGCCTCTGGAAGTTAAATCCCTGGCATCTTTATAATACATAGTAAGATCAAGAGAGAACATATCTGCAATATTCTGTTCAAATCCAACTTCAAACTGAGTCATCTTTTCCCAGGTCAGAGCCGGATTGCCGCCCTTATGTGCGAAGGTTCTGTAAGTGTATAATGTAGAATCCGGCATTTCCAAATCAGAGGTGATACCTTCATTCGGCTGTTTAGTATAAACAACCGGAGTGGAAATTATTTTTTGCCAGGGCGGGCGTTGGTTAAATTTCCCATACATAAAATGAAGAACCGTATTCTCGCCAATTGGATGAGAAATTCCAATTCGGGGTGAAAAAGCAACTCGCATTGGCGTATCCTTATAAGCTTCGCCTGAGCCTGAGGGGTCATAACCGACGAGTCCGGTTTGCCCGGAGTTGCCATCGGTGGTCTCATGAAGCATTAACGGATCAAAAAAATGGGCGCTGACAGATTTGTTAGCATTAAAAAAATCCATCCGGAGTCCGGCATTAATCACCATTCCCTCAAATTCCATTTTGTCCTGAAGATAGAGCGCTCCTTCGTAAGGATTGTTTTTTGGATCAACAACATCACTCAAAAATGCATATCTGCTGCTGCCGCTTTTTCCGGCATGATAAATTTTTTCATAGGACTGCAAGGAAAACAAAGCTCCGGCCTTCACCTGGTGTTTGTTATTCACCTGACTGATAAAATCGACCTTGATTGAACTACTTGATGAATTCACCCAATTCCTCCATACATCTCCCGGATATCCCCATCTTGGATTCCAGAAACTTCTCGGAGGAATCTGCGGAGCATCAAGAGGCATACCGGAGTCTTCATAATAAGACATCTGGTTAACATCCAAATAATCCAACTTGTACTCTGATTGTGAACGTTGCAGGGCTACATTCAGGAAACTGTTTTCACTGAAAACATGAGTAACTTTTGCCTGAAAGTTCAGCATTTTCGCTGTTTCCGGAGGCCGGATTGTCCATTGATCACTATTGCCTTTGTTGCCGGACATCCAGTATAGCCATCTACTGTAAGGATCCGTGACATACGGGCTTTCCTGAGTAGTAAAACGGGTATCTTCGGAAGATTGATAATTTGTTCTTGGCGCCCCGGAATTGATAAATTCAGTAAAAACTCCGGAAAAATCTATCCGGGTGTTTTTGGTTAACTGGTAATTTAATGCACCTTGAATTGTCATATCCGGATTATATCTTAGCGCTGATGGGTACCTGGGGACACCATCTCTAAATCTACCGGATATCAAAAATCCGAGTTTTGAGGTGATAGGTCCGTGTAAAGTTGCCTCAGTTTCCCATTCCATACGTTCGGCATAATTCATTTGCGGGAATCTCTGCTCATCATTAACGAAGCTGGTCCACCACTCTGCTCTTTGCTCGGGTGTCATATCTTTAAAAAATGAGTTGCCGCCATCGTAACCGGGCAATGCCGTATCCATCCATTCTGTTTGCCAGGTGGCATCTTTATCCCAGAATTCCGTAGTAGTCATAGTTGTTCTAAAAAATCCGTCTTCGGCATATATATTTCGTCCCCAATGGTATTGATCCGCAGGACGCGCTTTATAACTGACAATACCACGAATACGATCCATTGCGCTTTTACTAACAATATTTATAATTGCCCCGTTAGCCTGACCATATTCAGCATTCCAACCACCGGTTAATACTTCCAATTCCTGAATTGTGGTTAAATTGATACTTGTGAAGTTGGTATTGGAACCCACATCGCGCATATCCAATCCGTCGAGATGATAAACAACATCAAGACCAAAACCACCGCGGATTCCGCCATTGATATTTACTCCGGGCATGTCACTGATTACCTGTCTTACATCAGTCGCCCAACTTTTACTAATCTCTTCACTGGTTATAGATTGTTTGCTGGCGGTTAAATCAAGTTCAACTTTGGGCCGTACAGCAACAATTGTAACTTCCTGGCCCTGGATCACTTCCAAATCCAAAACAAAATTTGCGGCTGTAGTCTGGTCAATTTTTACTCTTACCTGTTCCATGGTTGTTGTTTTGTAACCCATCATTCTGACTTTAACACTATAGGTGCCCGGGGGTATAAACAGAATGTGAAATTGACCGTCCGCATCAGTTGCAGCTCCTAAAGATGTCCCCTCTATCATGATATTTGCCCCCGGAAGCGGATCCCCACTACTCTTGTCGGTAACTTTACCCGTTATTTTTCCGGTTGTGCCGGCTATTAAAGCTGGAGCAGCACAGAGCAAAATAACGAGAAATAATACAGTAAACCTTCTCATAATAACTTTCCTCCATTTTTAAGAGATTTTAGAATGTGTTACGGTATGATTCCTGCTTGAATTACAATGTAACAATTTTAAAAAATAATTTTCTCCTTTCAATAATTTTTGGTTTTTTTATATATTTTATGTAACTACTCAGCCTCGAAGTCTCCCCGTCAGCAATCGACCGGGCAGGTAAGACTCATAGAATAAGAATTATGTAAAAAAAATATTTTGGTTATAATAACATAATAAAAGACGGGTAAAAAACTGATTTTACACTGATCGTTAATTTTTTTGCCTTCCAAAAGAATTCAAAATTAATGGATCTTAAAAAAATACCTCAGAATAAATTATTTTTTAATGACAATAAGAACGATACTATTAAATACAAAAACAAGTTAATTACTGTAAGAAACATGTAAATTACATTGTAAAATAAGACTGATAATAGATGTTATTATATTTTCAATTTCCGGTTTTTGCAACGGTAAATTCCACTACCTTTTCTTTTTTTAAGCCTATGCCCCGTTCATTTTTCACTTTTGTAGTAATCACAACTCTGTAATTCTCATTTTCTGAAAATTTTTCATCAGGTGTAAAATTGAAAAATGTGCCATTGCGCAGAATTTCCCATTTGCCGCTGACCTGTTTATTATCCTGAAACCGGATTATTTTCACCCCGTTTCCATCGGTCACACTTTTTACATCCATTACCGGAGCAAAATGTAAAGAGATATTATCAGAATCACCTTTTTTATCAGGAACTGTTACAACCAGGACTTTCGGAGCAAGTTTTTCTTCTACTTTCAAATATTGGTCAAAAAATTCATGTACCAACAAATAGCGGTCAACTTTCCAATCTTCATCAAATCCGTACGGCAGTTCATGACCCATCCCTAACATTCCAATTGCAAGATGATTCGCGTCCTGTTTTTCATACGCGGCAACAAGTTTTGGCCACACAGCCCAGTGGTTATACTGATCATTCTCACCGCAGGCGATGATTGTGGGTACATAGTTTTCAGTTACGTATTGGGTTCTGCGAGTGCCGTTCCCCATTGATTGATAACCGGCAGTTATCTGACTGCTGTATCCGGGCCAGGGTTGGGGTTCCGGTGTCCCATCCGGTTGATCTCTGAATTTTGAATGTTCGTTTTGACCTGCATGATCAGGATCAGAGAGACGGGTAATAGCATAGGAACCTTTAGAATGCCCCCAACCGCCAATATAACGGGAATCGATTGAATAATTATCAGAGTGAGCACGAATATAACGAATCGCTGCCGTATAACTTTTCAAGCCGTTCCAACCATCGAGAGAATAACGCCCGAAATACCAGTAATGCCGCCTGACCGGATTATAACAATGATCAATAATAGCAAAAGCGTAACCCCGCATGCTAAAACCGATAAAATGAGGCCTGAAAGCTCTTGGTCGTGAATTTGGGTGTCGAATTGGCTGTGTGGAAATATTAAAAACCAGCGGCACTTTTTTGTTTGCCTGAGAGGGGTAAACAATATCCATTCTAAGTTTATAATCAAATGGTTCGCCATTAATTCCGGTCATTTCCCCGGGTGATGCCGCAAGCTTTTTACCGGCGACTTTTTTAGGGCCCAGGACAACTTCATCATTGTAGGTTTTTCTAATCCTTTCTAATGTACCGAAAGAGCCGTGCTTGTCAATTTCCCAAAAGACGAGATCAGTAGCCAGACGATAACCGGCAGGCAGGAAAAAACAACGATACTTCTTCGGTGTAAGGTTAATATCAGCCAGAATGGACCTCCTCTTTTCCCCATACACTGCACGAAATATTTCATATAAATCGCTGTCAAACCGAGGTGATACCGCTTCCGGATTGTTTTCAAAATCGAGTGTGATTACAATGAAGCGATCTGTGATAAAATCTCGAAGAATTGATAAATCATCCTCCTGCCCGATACGTTTTTCCCCATAATTTTTCACATAAACAATTACCTGTGCTTCGGTGGAATCAGTTGTTTCTTCGAGAAAATAAACTTCCAGCGGTATATCAACACCGAGGGTATCGTTATGCCAAACCAACGATTTTCTTAAATAGGGTTTTAATTCGGAAATATTATTGTCCGTGGAACAAGACAAAATCAAAATCATGCTTGAAAGTAAAAGTGCACAATTCAATGCATAGAAAATATTTTTGTTTTTTTTCAATTTGATATGCATAAACAATTCTCCTTTTAAAGAGTCAACATATTGGTTTTGCTAATAAACATCTGACCTGTTTTCAGTAAATTAATTTGTCACTATAATCCCTCCTGGCCTCCTCTATTTGAGGCTGTCCAAGAACCACCAATTTTGTCATTCCGAGTGATAACGAGGAATCTCATACCGGCTTATTTGGCTTATTGGGAATGAGATTCTTCCCGCCAGTGGGCGGGCAGGCATACGCTCCACTCCTTCAGAATGACAACTTTTGATTTAATTTCTAGGTTCTGGGACACCCTATTAAGGGGAGGAACTTTGTCTATAAGGCCCAACTAACACGCCCAAAATGACCATCACTTTAGTATCTCGATTGACAAGCTCCAATATTTATAGATTCTTTGGGGAGCCGATTTCCCAAAAAATCAGTAACACCCAGGTCAGGAAGCCAATAATTACCTTTCATTTGATTTATATGTAAACCTCTGCCAATACATGGGCTATTCCGGTTCAGCTTATAACCATTAACAGTATCATAACCTATTCTTCCGCTTCCGATGGCTGTCAACAGCGGATCTCCGGGGGAAAACAACTTTTGTGAAAGTTTATTCAAACTTTTCCAGGGCCGATTGGGTAATGTTCCAATATCAGAGTCGCTGCCGGAAACGCTGTCCAAATAATAATTAGTTGAGTTTACATTTGAAAATATTCCTGCAACAATTATCAAAACCAAAGATAATATCAGGGAAATATTTTGATTCCTATCTACCATCAATCCAATCATCCATCATTCCATCATTCCATCACTCCATCACTCCATCACTCCATCACTCCATCATTCCATTATTTCAAATGTTTGTCAAAAAAATTAAAAATCTCTATGATAACTTCAGGATTCGGATTATAACTATGCCCCATCCCTTTCTGATTAACAAACCGGAATTCCAGGCCAACTTCTTCGCATCTCTTTGCCATTCGTTTCATCTGTTCGGTACGGTAGGTATCTAACTCTCCAACGCTTAAAAACAGTGCCGGATCATCACGGGTAACAAAGGTGATGGAGCTGGTGGCGCGTTGTTCCGCCACGGCCAGGCCTCTACTGGAGGTGTCTTTACAACCATCTGCGACTAAAAATTCCCGGGCATGGCGGCCGGCAGAGATCAGGGCAACCTGAAATCTGCTTGATTCGCCGGCATAAGGGCCGGGGTCGGCTTCCAACTCGTTTTTGTTGATCACAGCAGACATTGCTGCTCTGGTACCGCCTTTTGAATGTCCGGTAATGCCAACCTTACCGGAAAGATTCCACTCTTCTGCACGCCCGCGGAGTAACCGAAGGGCACGTTTTTCCGGGAATATATCTCCTCTGGGAGTAATTCCTATTCTTTGATTCCAATCCATTATTGCACCGGCGTAACCGGTTGTTAGCAGGCCATAAACATAACAAGATCTCCGGTTCAGCCACTTTCCGCGCTTACTCACAGAAGTAACCTGAAGCATTACCGGCACCGGAATTTTTGCTTCAGACGGGTAAATCAGATCCATTTCCACAGGTTTTTGTTGAAATTGACAAATCTCAATTTTTCGATCGATTGTATATCCTTCGGGGATTATATAAATCCAATCTTTATCAATAGAATATGCAGCACTATTACCGGCAAACTTGTACAAACTATCAATATCCGACATCAGGCCCGGAATAACCGCCCCGGGATCTTTTTCATAATCGACAACAAAAACTGTCATGCCGCCGTTCAGAAAATTTTTAACCAATTTTTCATCCGGAGCACGGCCGATACGGGGTGTGGGAAGGTTCTTCAAGTAGATAACCACCGGTTTTTTGGCAGACGATGTGTCCGGGGAATAAACAGTATAAACAATATTTCTACCTAACAGCGAACTCTCCCACTGGTCTTCTGAAATTTTATAGGAATCAAGGGCGCTCAAATTTTGTTCTGCAACATCCTGGCACGGGCATCCAGTATGCGTTAAATTGATACAAACAGCAACAGACAACAAAACAAAATATTTCAAAAATTTAATTTGACCTGTTTTCACAATTTTTCCTTTCTCCAACCACAAAAATTTTCATTTTAACAGCAACATTTTTCGTTGCTGAATATATTCTATTTGTGCTCCTATTACATTCATTTGACAAATATATAAACCACTTGGCACCGGCAATCCTTCATCATTTAGTGAATTCCAGTCTATGCTGTAATTTCCTGCTTGTTTATTTGATTCGACCAATGTCCGGACTTGTTTACCCAGTATATCAAAAACTCTCAATTGAAAATTTGTAATTTCCCTTATTTGATAATTAATCTGTGTAGTGGCAATAAATGGATTGGGATAATTTTGATTCAAAGTAAAAACATCAGGATTTTGATTTTTATCTGAGATTCCGCCAATCGATAAATCAACCACCTTCAGAGAAGATATATTATTTTCAAAGATTGAATCGGAAAAGTAATAAAAATCATTTGTGATTTCAAATGAATAACCGGAAAAATTGTCCTCGGTATAAACGATTACTTTAAATCCGTCATTAATTTTTAAAGAGGATATTTTTTTATTGAACACTCCATAAT
>SDBT01011718.1_pt1 | contig 14099 bp, 11 predicted proteins | sample 2277101 | NCBI WGS metagenome assembly SDBT01 (sample SAMN10404973, study PRJNA504765) | marine sediment metagenome | isolation source: marine sediment core GS10_PC15, 103 cmbsf | place: Arctic Ocean: Southern Knipovich Ridge | collected 2010 | reverse complement strand
CTCTATAACCGATTCCTACATTTTAAGACGTATAGACGAGCATCTTAAATTCCTCACATGGGTAGGTTACCAAACTGTTGGCATTAAATTAAAAGATAATCTTTCAGATGCGGAACTATTACGATTATCTGTTACCACAGATTTCGACAAAGATGAACTTCATGATCCTGAACATTGTTCAGACGAACACTTATTATTGTGGATGCAGGTAATGCGGGAAAATAAGTAAACATGAGGTAATTGCTCAATCGGGGTGCCTAGCGCCTAAATTTATGATGTTCTGCCTATATGCAAGAACAAATAATTGAGGTGGATTTAACTACCTTATCTAAACCTGACCTGATTGCCTATATCAAAGTGCTGGTATTTCGCATTTCTGAACTTGAGAAGCTCCTACCAGCCCAAGAAGTATTCCAAGAACTCAAGCTCACGTCCATCCAGCGATATGAAGGGCAACAAATCTAGTTCTCAGCAATTTGGTAAAAAGAGGAAAATCCACGGGAAAAATGGCCCTCAATTACATCCCTCACCAGATCAAACGATTTTCTCTCAGTTAAAGAAGTGTCCTGACTGTGGTGAATTACTACACGATAACGATCATAAAACTCCATAACATGTATGACCATATCGAACTGCCTAAGATACAACCAATTCTGGCACGTATCGAGCAGTATAAAGCCCTTTGTACTCATTGTAATAAAGCTTATATCTCAGTATTTTCCCTAGGGTATGAGCCTGGATCTCCTTTTGGCAGATCGGTTGAAATACAGCAAGTTATCTACATTATTGCCATGCTATTGGTTACGAACGACTCTCCAAATTGTTTGGAGGTCTATTTTCGCTTGAGATCAGCGAAGGTGGTTTTTCCAATATTCAATCGTCTTCTGAATCGATTGAGAAAGCTTTTGGGCCAGATCCTGTATTCATTCCCTCAAAAAATTAGCTTAACCCGGTTGAGTAATTACAATAAACTTAACCATATGAAGTTACCGTTTTCTTTTTTTCACCGAGAATTGCTGCGCATGTCTTTCTTACACAGCAAAGATTTTTGTTGCTAAATTGCATTGCGAGCCCAACTTAATCGTTACTTGCTTCTATTTTTAATTAATTACTTGTTAAATTTTGTTATTCTTAGATCATTATGTATAACAAATTAAATCAGCGTCATCTTATTGGTGGTGGCATAGGATTATTCCTATTGCTGTGGTTTGCTAGTGGTTTGTTTAAGGGGCGAGATACTGCTCCAACCAAGGCGCCAGAGTTGGTGCGGGTTGCGGTTACAACTTCCAAGGCGGTGCAACGGGTCTCAGAGATCGTTATCCGCGGTCATACTCAATCCAATCGTTCAGTGACTTTGCGGGCTGAAGTGCCGGGGCCTGTGGCATCAATCGAAGTGACAAAGGGTGCAACAGTTACCCAAAATCAAGAGCTGTTGTTGATTGACCCGGAAGAACGGCTTGAACGTCTCAAGCAAGCTCAAGCGCTTTTGGATCAACGTGAGCTTGAATTTGATGCAGTTACTAAGTTAGGACTTAAGAAGTTTCGCTCGAAAACTCAGTTGGCACAGTCTGAAGCGCAGTTGCGTGAGGCCGAAGCTGATCTTTCACGAGTTCGCACCGATTTGAAAAACACAAAGATCTTAGCTCCGTTTGCAGGGGTACTTGCAGATCGTTATGTTGAGGTGGGTGATTATGTTGTCGTTGGCGACAGGTTGGCCATGGTAGTTGAATTGGATCCTCTAAAAGTCGTTGCCAATGTTTCCGAGCAAGATGTTAACCATATCCAAATAGATACGACCAGTCGGATTCGATTGGCTTCTGGAGAAATGGTCGAAGGAGTGGTGGTTTTTGTAGGATCGGTTGCAGAATCTGGTACACGGACCTTTCCGGTGGAGCTAGTTTTTGCCAACCCAGAGAATAAGATTCGCGATGGGCTGACGGCGGAGGTATATATTCCGGTAAAGCAAGTGTTAGCGCATAAAATTTCTCCGGCTATCTTGGCACTTAATGATGCAGGACAAATTGGTGTTAAAAGTGTCGATGCTAAGTCCATTGTGCAGTTCCATCCCATTAAAGTTATCGGTCATGATGGGGATGGGTTGTGGGTTGCAGGCTTGCCAGCTACGATTAACTTGATTACAACGGGGCACGATTTTATCACCCAAGGGCAAGAAGTCATTGCGGTGCCTGAATGAATGCACTGATTGATCTGGCGCTGCGGTACTCGCGTACCGTTTTATCCGTTTTTGTTCTGTTGGTATTGGCGGGTTGGAGCGCTTATGTGAGCATCCCAAAAGAATCCATGCCTGATGTGCAAATTCCCATTATATTTGTTTCGCTGCATCATGAGGGTATTTCGCCTGAAGACTCAGAAAGATTACTAATACGCCCACTTGAGCAAAAGCTTCGCGGTATTGAAGGCGTGAAGGAAATGAAAGGTACTGCCCATGAAGGCGGGGGTAGTGTGTTACTTGAATTTGTGGCTGGATTTAATGCCAACAAAGCCAAAGCTGACGTGCGTGACAAAGTAGATGAAGTTAAACCGGATTTGCCAACTGACACCGATGATCCAACCATTACTGAGATCAACGTTTCATTGTTTCCCGTATTGGTTATTAGTCTGTCTGGACAAGTGCCTATGCGCACTCTTTACAAGTTAGCACGTGACCTTAGAGATGAGATTGAGGAAAATGTTCCAGGTGTCCTTCAAGCCAACGTGGTGGGCGACCGGGATGAAGTGGTGGAGATTCTCATCGATCCTATTCGCCTTGAAGGCTACGGGTTTTCCTTTGAAGAAACCATCGCTTTTGTTCGCAAAAACAATCAGCTGATTTCTGCAGGTACTTTAGATACTGGGATGGGGCGTATGGCGATTAAAGTGCCAGGACTTTTGCAAACAAGCCAGGATCTGCTCGATCTGCCATTAAAGAGCGAAGGGGACGCAGTGGTCAAATTTTCCGATGTTGCTGATCTACGGCGCACATTTAAAGATTCCACTGGATACGCTAGAGACAGAGGTACACCTGCCGTTGCCATAGAAGTGATCAAGCGAACTGGGGAAAACATCATTGAGACCATCGAAGGGGTGCGTCAGGTTGTAGGACAAGAACAGCAAAATTGGCCGGGTCAAGTTCAGGTGAATTTTTCTCAAGATGAGTCTGGTAATATTCGCGATATGCTTTCTGATCTGCAAAACAGCCTTATTATCGCGGTTCTATTGGTGATGCTGGTTATTGTTAAATCTTTGGGATGGCGTTCGGCTTGGCTGGTAGGATTGGCTGTGCCCGGCTCTTTCTTAATGGGCATTTTTATTCTGCAATTGTTGGGTTTAACACTGAACACAGTTGTACTGTTTAGCCTAATTTTGGCAGTGGGTATGCTGGTTGATGGGGCAATAATTGTCGTGGAATATGCTGACCGACATATGGCTGAAGGTGCTGATTGCAAAGAAGCATACGCACATGCAGCCAAGCGTATGGCCTGGCCGGTAATTACATCAATCACTACTATTTTGGTTGTGTTTTTCCCACTGTTGTTCTGGCCGGGAGTGATTGGTAAATTCATGAGATTCATGCCGCTGACGTTGATTGCCACATTATCAGCATCTATTTTGATGGCGCTGATTTTTGTGCCCACTATCGGGAGTTTAATGGGTAAAGCGCAAACAGATGTGGAAAATGCTGAGCATCAGGGATCAAGCTTATCAAATTACAAACAGGGCCTAACAGGTTGGTACGTGCGCCTGCTTGATCAAGCGCTTGATATGCCCAGGACTATTTTGTTTGGTGCCCTTGCCGCTTTAGTGCTCGTTTTGATGCTTTACAAGGTGTTTGGTAAAGGTGTTGAATTCTTTCCCAATATCGAACCGCCCACTGCCTTGGTGATGGTTCATGCAAGAGGCAACTTGTCTGTCCAGGAACGGGATGCACTGGTGCAAAAAGTTGAAGACAAGTTGTTGGATATGAAAGAACTGCGGTCGATTTATACCAACTCAGATACTGCCAGACAGATTGGGCAGAAAGGCCCACCACTACCACAAGATGTTGTTGGTACCATCACTCTTGAATTCGTTAATTGGCAGGAACGACGTTCGGCAGATGATATCATTCAGGAGGTCAGTGATCGTGTTAGTTCTATTCCAGGAATCATTGTTGAAATCAGAAAAAATAAACCTGGTCCTCCGGCTGAAAAAAATATCTCGGTTCAGCTATCTTCGCGTTTCCCTGAAAATCTGGATTTAGAGGTTCAAAAGCTAAGGAAATACATGGATACTCTACCCGGTCTTATTAACGTGGATGACACCGGATCAATTCCTGGTATTGATTGGGAACTAAAGATTGATCGAGCTCAAGCTGCTAAATTTGGAGCCGACGTTAGTTTGATTGGTAACACAATCCAGCTGATTACGGCTGGCCTAAAGATTGATTCTTTCAGACCCGATGACAGCCGGGATGAAGTGGACATTGTAGTGCGGTTTCCTAAAGAATTTCGAACTCTTGAGCAGCTCAGGAAACTGCGAGTTAAAACCAGTAAGGGTCTTGTGCCGATTAGTACGTTTATGACACTTGAGCCAAAACCACGCGTGAGTTTACTCAATCGAACTAATGGAAAACGTTCTATTTCAGTAGAAGCTGATGTTGCACGAGGGGTGCTTGTGGATGACAAGGTGACAGAGATTGCCGCTTGGATCAGCACAGCAAACATTGACCCGGCCGTTAATGTTGCCTTTAAGGGTGAAGAGGAAGATAAGAAAGAAACCGGCAGCTTTCTAGTTAAAGCCTTTGCAATTGCGATTTTCTCTATTGCTATCATTTTGGTAACTCAGTTCAATAGCTTTTTCAGTATGATGCTGGTACTGAGCTCAGTAGTGATGTCTACTTTTGGTGTGTTTATTGGTATGATCATCATGCGTCAAACCTATAGCATCGTTATGGGTGGCATCGGCATTATTGCGCTTTCAGGGATTATCGTCAGTAACAACATCATTCTTCTGGATACCTTTGATCATCTAAAAGGGCGCATGAAAAATGTGCGGGATGCCATACTTATGACGGGTGCCCAACGTTTGCGACCTGTTATTCTGACCAAGCTTACGACCATCTTGGGTTTGTTACCAATTATGCTTGGGCTCAACATCGACTTTCTAGGTCGTAGTATCACCTATGGATCTCCGGCGACCCAGTGGTGGGTGCAATTAGCTACTGCTATTGTATTTGGAGTTTTGTTTGCCTCAACGCTGACCTTGGTGGTGACTCCTTGTGCTTTAATGGCCAGAGAGAACTATCGTGTGTGGCGGAAGACCCATGGATCTTTGTATTTGTTAGCCTGGCAACAGTTGCAGATGCTGTTGCCGAAACGTTAGCTTTCATTCTTTTTCAACCTATGATATGCCCGATAACTAAATGGAAAAGTACAGACATAGCCAATACCAATAGCAAATAAGGTATACCAGAAGGCGTTAATTAGGGAGGCAACAACAATGCCCACAAAGAGCATCAATGGTAATAATAAACGTTGCGGAACACGTGCACCTTTTAGAGAGTAAGTCGGCAAGCGGCTAACCAGTGATAGTCCAGCAAGTATCAGTAGGGATCCATGTACAATGGGCCAGTGCACCAAAAATACTTCTGTGGCGTTTTGTAGCATTACGCCCATGAGTGCTAGAAAGGCGCCTGCAGGTATGGGGACGCCTGTGAAAAAACCTTGCGTCCAATCTGGTTGGGGGATATCTAAAGCGGTATTAAAGCGGGCAAGCCTAAGTCCGGCACAGACTACATAAAATAGAACCAATGCCCAACCAAATCCATTCCATTGGTGTAGTGAGCTGATATACAGCACTACGGAAGGGGCTACTCCAAAATTGATCATATCTGAAAGCGAATCAAGCTCAGCGCCAAAACGGCTGGAGGTTCCAAGTAGACGAGCCAGGCGTCCGTCCATGGCATCCAAAATGGCGGCAATTAAAATAGCGACTACCGCCATTTCATATTTGGCTAGCAGAGCAAAACGAATAGCACTTAGGCCAGTACACAAAGCAATCAGGGTAATGATATTTGGCAACACTCGGCTGATCGGGAGCTCTTGTAGCCGTTCTTTAGGAGAGGGCTTGTTGCTCTGGGTGGTAGGGTTTGCAGGCATATCGTTATCGAATCTTACCAATACGCTGGGCTTCTTTAGACTGGAAATCGGCAATGACAGTCTCACCGGCAATCATTCTTTGTCCAACGCACACGAGTGCCGATTTTCCCTTGGGAAGGTATACATCGACGCGGCTGCCAAAGCGAATAAGTCCATAAACCTGACCGGTTTTTACGTAGTCACCTTTGTTTACATCACAGCGAATTCGCCGGGCAATGAGGCCTGCAATTTGCACGCAGACCACCGATGTCTTGGAGTCTACGTCGATCACAAGAGTATGCCGTTCATTGTGTTCACTGGCTTTGTCTAGAGAAGCATTAAAAAACTTACCAGGATGGTAGCGTGATTGCTGGAGTGTGCCCCTAATCGGAATCCGGTTTACGTGCACATCGAACACATTTAGAAATATGCTAACACGGGTCCACTCTTGACCCTTTAAGTCGAGCTCCTTGGGAGGGGCAATGCTGTCAACGATGTTTTGCACTATGCCATCGGCAGGGCTTACCAATAGCCCTTCGCGTTTGGGAACAACCCGTGTGGGGTTTCGGAAGAAATACACTACCCAAAGAGTAAGCAATAGCATGCCCCCTGCAAGGATTGTCATACCAGTTGCATAAAGAATGGCAGTGATTGCTGCTGCAATCAGGATGAAAGGCCAACCATCTCTATGGATGGGAACGAAAATAGTTTCGGATACGGTGCTAAACATATAAAGACCATCAAGATAATTTATTCTAAAAGTAACCTAGCAGGATGGATGGGTTCTGTGCAAGTGGGAAGAAAAATACGAAGAACTGGCTGGGGTGGTAGGATTCGAACCTACGCATGCCGGTACCAAAAACCGGTGCCTTACCACTTGGCTACACCCCAATGTATACCCCAATACTAAAGCATACTTGTCGGCAGGGTGCAATAGCTGGATATATTGAAGTTGAACCAAACTGTTGGTTTTCTGATACGTTCGAAGTGCTCATTTATCATATGTAAACTGCGCGCTTCTCACTATCATTAAACTCAACATTTTGATTCAGTACTGGGATTTTGTGTGATTGCTTTACCAATTTCGCAATAAAAAAGATACTTTTCTGATGTACACTGAACATTATAGAGACTAGAGGTACCCTAGAGTCATAGCAAAATAAACGGAAAAAACATGATGTCAACAAAACATGCAACTCTCACTCTTCCAGACAATCAAACCATCGATCTGCCCATTTACGAAAGTACGATTGGCCCAGATGTTATTGATATAACCCGGCTCTACGGTCAAACTGGCTATTTTACCTTTGATCCAGGTTTTACCTCGACGGGCAGTTGTGCTTCAAAAATTACTTTTGTTGATGGAGAAAAGGGACAGCTGTTATATAGAGGATATCCCATTGAGCAATTAGTAGAGCACTGCGACTTTTTAGATGTGGCCTTCTTGTTGCTCAAAGGCGAACTTCCTTCACCCACTGCCAAAGACAGCTTTGTTTTAGACATTACCCATCACACTTTACTGCACGAGCAAGTCTTGAACTTTTACCGTGGTTTTCGCCGGGATGCGCATCCGATGGCAATTATGGTTGGTGTGGTTGGCGCACTTTCGGCATTTTATCATGATGCGCTTGATATTAGCGATCCAGTACAACGCGAAATGTCATCGCATCGCCTGATTGCAAAGGTTCCCACTATTGCTGCTATGGCCTACAAATACTCGATGGGACATCCCTTTATTTATCCCCGCAATGACTTGAGTTTTGGTGCAAATTTCCTGCATATGATGTTTGCCTTGCCGTCAGAGGACTACGTGGTTGATCCCATTTTGGCCAAGGCCATGGATCGGATTTTGATTTTGCATGCTGACCATGAACAAAATGCTTCTACATCGACGGTCCGTATTGCTGGATCCAGTGCTGCCAATCCTTTTGCCTGTATTGCAACGGGTGTTGCCTCATTATGGGGACCAGCCCACGGAGGTGCCAATGAAGCGGTACTCAATATGCTTACACAAATTGGGAGCCCTGAACGGATTCCTGAGTTTATCAAGCGTGCTAAGGACAAGTCAGATCCCTTCCGTTTGATGGGTTTTGGCCACCGCGTCTATAAAAACTATGATCCCCGAGCCAAAATCATGCAGCAAACCTGTCATGAAGTGTTGGGTGCTCTTAAGGTCAAAAAGGAACCACTGTTGGATTTGGCTATGGAACTGGAGAGAATTGCGCTAGAGGACGATTACTTTGTCCAACGCAAACTGTATCCCAATGTAGATTTCTATTCGGGCATAATTTTCCAAGCCATGGGTATTCCCACCAGTATGTTCACAGCGATCTTTGCAGTGGCTAGAACAGTGGGTTGGGTTGCACATTGGAATGAAATGATGAGTGACTCACATCAACGTATTAGCCGCCCACGCCAGCTATATAACGGACCTACAGAGCGCAGTCTAGAGAGCATCTGCAAACCTGAAGAGGCAAATTGTGGGTGATCTGGGCAAGAACAACCCTCAAGACAAAAAATTAAAGACTCAACAGAAGCAACCATTTATGAAGGCGTTACCCAAGCACGCACCTTCGAATGAGAATAAATTACCGGTTGCACTGTTGTTGTTTAGAATTGTGATTGTTATCTTGATTATTGGAATTGTTGCTTGGTGGTTTATGCTGCGTTAACATCATGTTTAACGGTAACAACATCTCGTTTATCGAGAATAAATTACCGATAAACGAGATGTATTGAAGCGGAATGAAATCGTTGGTTTCCTGAGACGTTTGAAGTGCTTATTTACCACGGGTAAACCGCTTGATCCTTACTATCATTAAGCTAAACACTTTGATTCAGCACAGGTATATACCCACGCTATTTCAAGATCTGGGTTCGTCAAAAATCTTGTCCTCGACCCCGATCGGGGATCACTCTCGGTCCTCATGTACGTATTAGTACACTGCGGCCGCTCGTTCATTTTTTCCTGCCCATATCTTGAACTATCACAGGTATATATAAAGATTAAGCGTAGTCTAATTCCATCTAGAATAATATTTTAGATGTTTTTTCAGGATAGAGTCTTTTCCAAAGTTTTAATATGATCCAAATGTTACGACAGTCGATGGTCTTAAATAGTAGGAAGTGTTAGATAGTTGAAGTGTTACAAATGTTAAAGACCGTCGTAACATTTTTTTATTCAATAATCTGAAGTGGGTTTGTGTAGTTATAGTAGAACGCCTTTTGTTCGTTCAAGATGTTATGAGGAGACAAGGTATTGTCACTGAATGCCGCATTTATGACATCCACTGATTTGAGCAGATGGGGTGTGACCCTTGTACGATGTAACGAATTGATGTCTTTGAGCTACAAAAACCTGTCATCTCGAGTGCGATTTTTGTCCAAATCTTTGATTTGGAAACAAAAATCAGCATCTCGTGATCCAGGGGTAAAAGTACGTATCTTGGCCCCTGGATCACGACACGCTCCATTTTCCACGCCAGGACCTTTGGTCCTGGGGAAAATTGGCGGTCGAGATGACAACACCTGAGAAAGCTGCTCCAATCAATATAAAAGTTCTTGGACGGACTCTCAGGTCTTAAAAATATTTAAGACAGAACCCTTAAATATACAGCTCATTAGCTTCAGAGATAAATTTCTTGTCATAACCTTCAAACACACAGCGCTCAACCACATAAGCTTGGGAGAATTCCGTTTTGATACTTTGAAACACGATAGGAAACGGAATCGATATCGGCTGATCACCAGAAAATGAAAGTCGGTTTTCAAGAAGTTTATGTTGGTTACCAATCCAATCAATCCTTTTCTCATAGGATGTGCTTGGTTGTATATTGTCTTTTCTCATTCGATAAAGCCCAATGGCGTGCATATAGAGCTCTTTAAGGGCACCTTGCTCAGCTCTAGCCTCTTGCGTGCTTGCAGCCGCTGCACAGACAAGACCTTCTTCAATCTGTGCATAAAGGATAACCAGTTTTACATTGCTGTCTGCTAGCCGGGGCCAGATCGCATAAAAATTGGAAAAACAAAATTCTCTTTTAATCCCTTGAAAGAAACTGCTGTTGCCTTTACAAACTGAGTGTTTTAATTCGTAGGCTATGTCTTTATTTTCAAACCATTCGGGCCACGCATATCTTTCTAACATCTCTCTGTAGGCAATGCTCCTTGCTTTGCGTTCAGCCTTTTGTTTCCTAAAAATAAAAGGATATGCAGCAAAACCAGTCGAACATTTCGCCGCTGAGGATTGCAATGCTTTACGTTCTACATATTCTGACTGAGCTTTTATGGCTGCCTGATACCAGGAAAAATCAATACCACAGGCAATGTGGGTAAAAATACTACCAGGTCTTTCTGCTTTATCATCAAGACTGCAAATGTACGCACCTCCCATTTCCAGCTTTTGCAGAAAAAAAGGAGGAAGAAATTTAGCAAGGTAATGAAAACGAACTTTTTCTAACATTAATAACCTGTGCTAGTCTTTATCAAAAAAACATAATACCTAATCAATGTACCAACTATTTTAATTCTCCATACTAAGACCACATTCAAGAACAGCTCACGATATCTGCTGAGCTATCACAAACGTCAAGTCCAACTCCCTGCAAAAATGGTTGGCCCTGCGAAACTGAAACAATCAATATTTTTAGACATTAAAAGCAAGCTCCAAAATATCTTTTCCAAGTTTCGGCTGTTCAGAGATATCCTCTGTATGCGCAGCACAATCTTCTCCACCAAAGCAAAAGATCTGTGCAATTAAAACTGCCGATAATAGAAAAAGCTTTTTCATTTTCTATCCTTTCGATAAACTAAGAACACAACACCTCCCCCACATTTGGGGATTCTAATATTTGCCACCTAGAAAGGCAAGAGGATATAATAGCCAGGATGGAAAGAATTTTTTAACTGATTGACATTAACAGTATCTTTTTTGTTCTCAAGTTCTGATACGATCCGCTTGATATTTGGATGGTGATTGGGATAAAAATTATTAAAAACTCCTAATGATTTTTTCAATAATTCAATTTTCTCTGTATTCTCTAAGGTTAATGCAAGGTTGGCCATGGCCATTGCCGTCGTGGGATGATTGTCACCATAGGTCTGCTTAATGATTTTTAATGATTGCCGTAAAAATTTTCTTGCGTTCTTTACATCTCCAAGTAAACGATAAACATTTCCTAAATTCGCAGAGACGATGGCCGTAAATATGTGATCGTTTCCGTATTTCTTTTCAAGATTATCAATAGCATTGATTAACATTTTTTTACTTTGAAGATAATCACCCAAAATGGAATATACTACTCCCATACGATCACTTAAAATAGAAATAAAAATATTGTCTTTTCTTTTATCTTTGTCAATAAATCTTAATACTTTAAGCAAAAGGCGCTTGCTTTCGGATGTTTTATGCATTGAGGCACAAGTCAAGGCTAAATTTACCGTTGCAAACATGGTCCACATATGATCAGGTCCAAGTAATTCTTTTCTTATTGTTAGAGCGTCTCGAAAATATGTTTCACTTTCTTCTAAATGATCTAAATCATAATGAATAAATCCTAAGAATATCTGGTTATACGCCAGATTGGAAATTGACATGCGACTTTGTGCATGTATTTGCAGCGTATGCTCTAATATTTCTTTCCCTTTTGTCCTTTCACCCAAAACATAATCAGCCCAGCCTAGCATATATAACACTTGGGCGGTTTCTACATGATTGTCGCCATAATGCTTCTGATGTAACTTTAGTATTTGAGAAAGCAAGTTTCTGACCGTATGAAAATCTCCTAACGACATGGACGCTAGGGCATACTGAAACAATGCATTTGCTGTTTTAGGGTGTTCTTTTCCATAGGCTTTTTCACTAATTTTCACAACTTTTTTTGAAGTTTCTAGATTTTTTAAACCTTCTCCTAAATTATGATATACAGAAGCCAATAGATTTAAAATTTGCAGATTGGTTGGATGATTTTTACCATACAAAGATGCATTTATCTTTAAAGCTTCTTCTAAGATATGTTCTGCTTTGTGGGGCTCATTTAAAATACGGTAGGCAATAGTATATATAGAAACTTGAGCTTCATCGGAAGTAAATGAGTTTTCTTTCAGAAACACTTCCAGTTGAGGAATAATTTGATTGATCAAGTTATCTTCTCTACTAGAAATATCATCGTTTTCGGTTTTCCTGGGATATATTTTCTCAATAGCTATTCTCATCTTTTTGAGATATATTAATTTCTGTTCTTGATCTAATTTATCCCTGAGCCAGCTCGATACCAAGCGGTGAATCGAAATGTCGTCTCCTGATATTTTTATCAATGAGTATTGTCGCAAAATACCAAGCAACCGATTCAGTTCACATTCCGATTTATTATCATTCTTTTCACATAGGTAATATACTAAAAGAGATTTGGGGATGTTTGCTGGGTAGCAGAAAGAGATAAAGTTAAGCAAATCAAGGGCCTTGTCTCCATCTTTTGTTTTTTTAATAGCGTTTAAACTAAGGTCCCAGGTCACGTATATTGGATCATGCCGAACATTCAAAGGTGTATTGCTATCTGATAACAGATTGTTTCGTTCAGTTTTATACAATTTTAAATAGTTTGAAATCGAAATGGTATTTTCTGTGATATAGCCTGTCGCTTGAGAAATTGCTAAAGGAGTGTCATGTAGTTCATTTAGGAGTTTGGTTGCATCTTGTACATAATGTTCGCCTTTATGAAAATCGGAAGGAAGTTGCGCCTCGAGCAATGCAAAAGCTTCTTTATTTGTCATCACATCAACTTCAATAGCATTTGTTATTTTATGGTTTCTTGAGGTCACAATGATGTGGGCATTGTTGGGCAGGTAGTTGTACAGCATATCCATACTAGGTGCGTTATCATAAACTAATAAAACACCACCTTTGTCTTCAAGCCAAGTTTTCACTTCTCTAATTTTCTGTGTGTCAGGCATATTCTCGGAAAATAGATTGAATTTATTACCTATTTCAAAATAATGGGCCTTTAATAGCGATTCAGTCTCAGCATTGAGCCAGGCTCTAAACTTATAGGGTTGTCTAGGGTGGTGGATGGCATGCATCGCTAAGAACGTCTTGCCTATGCCGCCTAATCCAACCAACCCGACTATCTCTGTTGATTTTTTAGCTTGATCCTTTTCATTGAATTGATTCCAGATCGAATCGAGTAATGCAGTCCGTTTAATATAAGGCTTGGGTAGGAAAGGTAGGTTCCATGTGAGCGTCGAGTCATCCTGATCTTTTGCAGATGATGGTAGCGTTACATGGGCAGAAGAGTTGTTATCATACCTTTTTGTAGCCCAATCTTTTAAACCTAATACTCCAACACCGATTACTCCAAGCAAAATTATACCGATGGCAATAGGTTTCAGTTGAAAACCTTTGATGACGCCCTGCGCCATCGGTTGTTTTGGTGGGATCGACACAGGTGTTTCAGGTACACTTTGCATTTTAAATTTATCAAAAGCTTCACTGATATTGGCTTTCGGTAATAGCTTATTTAAAAGGTTAAACACAAACAGATAATAATTCTCAAAATCTCCCAGGGCGAAGCACCAATTAGATTCTTGCACGTCTTTAAAAGATGTTGTTGGATCGATAGAGAGAAAAATAGTTTGCATCCCTGCCTTTTGGTGCACCGGATTGCTGAGTTCTAAAGTGTCAGAAGCAATGATGACAACGTAAAAATCTGGAGTAGCGCTTGAGGAGCTTTCTAGCATTTGGATGCCCGACAGCTCAAGATGCTTTTTTAAAAGTTTTAAGGTATCTAAGTTAGGTTTTACGTTTGCAAAATCATAATGAATCTGACAAGAAAGTTTCTTTTCATTTTGTAAACGAGCGATTTCTTTAAGATTTTTTTCGAACTTTATTTGCATAAGCAGCTGTTGATAATGTTGCCTGACCAGATGATCTTTGCCAGATTGTTCGATAAAGCTGAGGATACTATTGCGACCGCCTGAGCCTACTTTTTG
>SDBT01011717.1_pt1 | contig 14100 bp, 13 predicted proteins | sample 2277101 | NCBI WGS metagenome assembly SDBT01 (sample SAMN10404973, study PRJNA504765) | marine sediment metagenome | isolation source: marine sediment core GS10_PC15, 103 cmbsf | place: Arctic Ocean: Southern Knipovich Ridge | collected 2010 | reverse complement strand
CAAGATCAGCAGGATGTATCCCGGCATGACGGTAAGGTCGTTCTGGCCGACGATAAACAGCACCTTCGCAAGTCTGTTCGATATCTTCAACCGGCTCAGCGCCCTGAGCAGCCGCTACACTTCATTCGACCCCGTCGATTATCACAGCATCATGGAAGCAGGCGGATGTGCAATAATGGGCCTGACAAAAGTGGACAAATTCGGCGACAAGTTCGAACTGTCCAAGGCGGTCAAGAAGAACCTTGAGAAAACACTGCTCGCAGGTGGATTCGACCTGTCAACCGCCAAATTGGCCGGCTGCATATTTGTCGGCGGTAAGAAGATGGTCGGCAGTTCGAAGGGACTCTAGGACAACATCGACTATGCATTCGATGTTCTCAGCGAGATAACCGGCAGAGCCACAATTCACAGGGGCATCTACGAGGACGTAAGGGATTCGCTGAGGGCATATACGATTATCGGTGGACTCGATAGTTGCACTGCCCGCTTGGAAGAACTTAAAAGCTGCATGGCTGTCGGCGTGCATTAAGTGAAAAGCTGGTTTTAACAGAACCGCTTTAACATATATTTTGCGTCCTGTGCGCTGGTTACAAACGGCGGCAGGACGCAACTTTTTTATTACACCCTCACCAAAAATCCCACGCCCCAGCTCTGTCACATTCTTTGCAGTCACCACAATCTGAATCTTTGCAGCGACAACCGATGGCTTATTCGCTTGTCTAAAGTATCATCAATGTTCATATAATACTTTCACTGCATCTATAAACATTTGGTTAGTAAGAACGTTGAACTCACCTTGTGAAGATATCTTGAAGAGAGTATAGTTGCCTTTTTCTTCTTGTAGACCAACGTTGAATATTTTGCTTTGTGCCTGATTTATTGTATTGCCTTTCACCTCGTCTGAAGGCCCAAAACTTTTCTTTTTATAATATATCGCTGTTCCTGCTGAAGTTCGTACTAATGACACCACTGTGGGAGCCGGCCCGAAAGGAAGAGATAGAGTATATTTAGATTCCGGCCATTGCCCGGAGTCTTTAAGCTCTTTAATCTTTTTTTCAAGCCTCTCTCTTGTCTTTCCAGACCATTTAGACAAAATATTGTTTTCGTCGTCTTGCTTATGCGCAGTTACAGCAGACTCGAAGAAACGCATTTCCTCGGACAGGCTTCCTTCACGCTGTTTGCCTGCCTCGAATTCAATATTCAGCGGCTCAGCCCTGACATATACCTTCAGGTAATTCTCAGAAAACGACGGTGGAACATCTGAAATACCATCAGTAGAAAATACCTTTAGCCATTTCTTGTTTTCCGCAGGAGATGCAGTGTCCACATCCATAGCAAACCAATCCATACCGCTGGTATCTGGATTGAGCGGAATGCTCTCATTACCTAGAAACATTAGCGTCCTGGAATCGTACGTTCCGACAACAGCATCAAAAAGGTGAGTCATATCAATCTCGTGTGTCAGCATATAACGATTGCCGACAAGCTTTAGATAACTATACCCCGGAAAGCCCCTACCCCCTTTTGTATTCCCCGACTCTGACACCTCGCTCATGACCCAGTATATCCGCACATAGGGCCTAAGATAAGCTTTATCAATAAAAACCACCCTTGTAAATGGTTCCATAATAGACTGTATTTTTTCGATTGGTTGAGTTTGTAAAGCTCTTGCTCGTTCCCTATTATATCCTGGTTCGTAATATGACATCGCCTCTTCTTTATCACCAGCCTTCCACGCTTGAAAGTTTTTTATGACAACATATTCCGGATATTGCCAACGTTCTTCTTCGGTGAGTTCATTAAATTTCTCCATAAGGTCGTCGGAATCCAGAAAATCATCCTGATCGTTTGGATTCTCCGCATATACACCATACATAAAGGAAGCTGCGGATGTTACCTTACTGTTATATTCTGACAATGGAACGGTTATTCGAGATACGTTGCAATCTACAATTGGCTTATCGGCACCGAATACTGCAACCGTAACAAATAAAATGACGCTTATCAGCCAGAGCAATCTTCTGTTAATCATTGTTCAATACCTCCATATAAGGTTTTCCGATATTTTAAAATCTATCTACTTTGGTTAATTGTCTCGAATTAACATCCAGGACTGACATTGCAACCATCAACAATAGTAACCGGGTCTGAAGTAGTTGTGTACGGCCCAAAAGGTCCAATCTGGAAGGTGACTGTTCCAGTGGCTACGGTATCACTGGCCCAATAATTCGTCAGGCAGGATCCCGTAATGAGGATCAAATGTTGATACGAAAAGACATTGGACACCACAGAAAAGTCTTGCAATACCAGTTAGCACCGATGTCTTGAAAGTTTGATCCATTATATTAATCAACCATGTTAATTTGCTTGATATGGTTTCAATGCCATCAATTTTATTTTCGCTTTTTTTCCCTGTGATTTGGCTGCAAAAGCCACGAATATTTTACCATCCAAATAATCAACATGTACGCCTCCGGCTCCAACCTCACCATCCAATTCCACAGTCTGAAGAATTGTGCCATCTACATCACATTCATATAGTCTTAAATCTTTATAGTTGACTTTACCGGCAAGAACAAACCGGTCTTCATGTGTCGCACAGATGTCAAAATGTGCTGGTGGACCATCTTCTTTGGTTTTCAATATTTGCTTTTCATACAGAGGTTCAAGTTCCGGTGTATATGCCTTCACATATAGTTCTGTGGCTTTTGCATTCATGCTCTTATTATACAAAACCAGCACAACACCGGAAGGAAGATAAATAACTCTGGGAAAACTTGTGTGCCAAGGAGCCATACCTCCTTCAAAAAAGTCGCTCGCTTTAAGTTCGCCATTGCTGTCATAACGCAATAAACACACTGTTGCTGGACCAGAAAGCCCCATTTTACCATCATCTGCCAATGAAACGGATATTCCTGCAACATAAAAATTACTGCCATTAGGCTCATAAGTGATGCTGCTCAAAATATCGACTTGACTAAGATTGAATATTTTTTCCCATATCACATTTCCAGCCAGATCAGTCCTTATTACTATGCCATCTTTTCCACGGTCTTGTCCCACAAGAAGCAAGTTGTCATCTTGGTATGATACCATATCGTGTAATATAAATGTTTCTGACTGTTTTCGGCTTACGCCCAGTTTGGCTGTTCGAGACTGCATATTCCTGTTGGTGATAGAAAGAGAAATGCTGTCGACATCATCCAACTTCAATCTCACGATTTCGCCGGTATCCGGCTTAACAGTTGCTTTTATACCAAACGGCCCCACCATAAGTAAGTTGTATTTTGATACCGGCCCCAACGATTTCTTGTGTACAACACTTCCGTTTAGGTTGATTTTCCACAACCAAAAATTAGCTTCTCTCGTCTGTAACCGTTCAGATGTACCCAGAATAATCACTTCATTACTGACGTTATCGGTTGCTATCGCACCTGGCCTGCATGTCGAATTTGGATCACAACTAAGCTCTTGTCGCCAAATAACTACATCGGAAGCTGTTGCAACATGAACTACTGTGCAATAAATCAATATTCCAAAAGCACATTTCATGATATTTCCCTTTAATTGTTGAATAAATATTTTAATCGTTAACAGTCACAACAAGTACACCCTGCAACTTGACCGTTTTCCCAATTAGGTTGACCGAGCGTTAAGACTGCACCTACATATATATCTCTCCAATCGTCACAAGAGTCACGGCATCCACCACTAAGCGGGGCACAAACGCTGCCAAGGTCACTAGAAAAGGTTGCATCACACCCAGATATCTTTGAACTACCACATGTTCCATAGCACGTATCATGGGTGTTACAAGCGTCAAGAAAGCTTGACGCTGCTCCACACACCCCCCCAGCAGGATTGTCGCCGGTTGGACTTGAGCATCCGTTGGTACTTGGTGTATAATCCGGCTTGGAAATAACATTTAAACACTCCCCCAACTCCGAATAGCTGCTAAAATCACTAAGACATGGCAAGCAGTCTCCACTGACGCATTTTTTGCAAGCTGAGTCGTCGCAGCAGGATTGACGGCAAACTTGCCCACCACAACACATATGCGTGTAAAAATTAAAGCAAACCCCGTTACAGCATGACTCGTTAATGGGATCACATATCGAATCACACGAGCCAGCGCCGTCACATTCTTTGCAGTCACCACAATCGTATCCATCTGATCTATTTACACAGGCTCCATCACGACAAACCTTGCAAGTAGGACATGAAACCCCCTCACAGCAGGCCACCGCCATCGTCTGCAAAACGACCCCGTCAGCTACGCTGTATTATCAAAAAGTTCAACTTAATTTACCCTCATAGGAATACTGCTCTATGATTTGTCTGATTGGAGGCTACTTCTCAACTGGTTTGAGTTGCTTAGTGGCCGCCTCGTATCGATATTCTTTGTTAATTATCTTATCTATAAACTTGTCACCATTTTCCAAACCAAGATTTTTATAAGTAAATGTTTCTTCCGGAACAGCTTGATTTAATTGCCAATTTGTATAAATGCACTCTCTTTCATTACTGAGTACCGCGTTTTCCCCTTTAAAATTTTTCATCATAGTTCTTGTCGGCAGATAAACACCATCAATTGCCTCATATTCCCAAATCATCTTTTGGTACAATTTACCGTCCGCACTCCGTGTTTCACTTAATGTAATATTTAAACCCTTATCGCTGTTAAATATCATTGTCGTAAATACAAATTCTCCGGGATTTAACTGGGGGGATGGTATTTCCAATCGATATTCAGTTGTGGTTCCACTCACACGGTTTCCTATACGCAAAGACTGCCCACCAATACTAAATTCGCCATGTTTTTCAATATAATTAATTAGAAAAAGAAAAGTTCCACGGAATGCCTTCCCATCTATTGTGTCATATCTTGGGTCGAAGATATCTTTTTTGCATGTTGAACAGCTTTCATTGAAAGTTCTTTGTTCTTTAACAGCTTGGCGAGTTATAATTACATCTTCACGCTTTACGAATGGAACGTTGGTAATCCGATATTCGGGGGTAGCAATCGTTGTAGTACTGCCAACAATCGATTTCGTACCAAGCACTCTTCCGCTATCTGGGTCTATATATCTCAGCGGACTCCGATAAAACTTCTTATCAAAAAACAATCCCTTTTCACCATTCACAGCAAATTCAACTGTACTTTCGTTCAATCTTTTTACTTTCTTGGGGACTTGTCCTACGCCATCTGTTTTATTTTTAAACACACGCTCCGCTTCAGTTCCATCATATATTATTCCTTCAGTAGCATCTACTTTTCCCTGCCATATCTTAATTTTATCGTAGTTACTCTGTGTTTCATTAGATATCATCGTTAAGATACCAGACATCTGGTCAGGAGGGATCGGCTGAAAGTTGTTTTCAGTATTATTCCCCAAACCTTCAACAACAGCAAAGTTTAAGAAACTAAGCAGGACAACTGTACAAAGTTTTATTTTGTTCAACATTTCTTTTTCCACCGTTATTACTCCTTATTAAAAAGAACTTTTTGTAATTCATTTCAAGTCACTCAAATGACTTTAATATTATATTAATATAAAAAATACTCCTTGAAAAGTAATCTTATCTGTTACGGCCAGGCCTCAGTGGGGCACTCGTCTTTAGGTTCATATGTTGGCACTCCAGACTCATATGAGTTAGTACAATCCCAGCAACCGGGACCGGGATGGCTAAGGTCGAGTGTACAACTCTTCGGCCAAGGTGCGGGTGGCTGTGGCCCAGTTTCCCCTGACACACACCACAGCAAAGGCGTATAACTTGTGGAGACTCTACACGATTGATATGTTGTATAACACAGCACATTGGCAGAGCTACAATCGGGCCCTGTACAGGACGTAAGAGATGCGCCACTATATACTACTGACTCTTCCACCCCACCACATGGGTTGAGGATGTTCTGCGAACAGTCGCATTCAGTAGTACTATTTTCACCACTGCATTTAGTAGTGTCCTCCGGCCCGGGATAGCACTCCACACAGGCACATGCGTAACCACAATACTTTGGCCAATAGCACAGATCGCAGGGATGTACACATTCGTGACTCATGCACAGTTCACATAATTCACAATCCGAAATATCTCTACATTCCACACAGTTTCCGGTTACACAGTACAGTCCAAGAGGAGGACAACTGTCTTCGCACTCGCCATCTACGCCGCAGGTTTCACAATCGTCCGGATCACAACCTACACATGAGCCGTTTATGCAGCTTTCACAAAGTGCAGGGTCACAACAGTCTCCATTGCAGCATGTCATGTTTGTATCGCCGCCGCAGACTTCACACGAGTCGCCTATGCAGCTTTCACATTCCTCCGGATCACAGTCATACATGCAATAACCACCGGAGCCCTCAAGACAACGCTCACAACCGGTGCAATAGTACTGACATTGGCCACTTTCGCAACGTTCACAATTATCAACATTACATGTCGTCGTGCACGAGTCGTTTATGCAGGTTTGACAGTGTTCACTGCTGCATGTATATCTACACGAACCACCATAGCATTTTTTGCAGTCACCACAATCGGACCCATCTGATCTATTTATACAGGCTCCATCACGACAGAACTTGCAGATAGAACATGAAACCCCCTCACAGCACGCTCCTGCCGCCGTCTGCAAAACGACCCCGTCAGCTACATTGTTTTCTATCTACACATATCAAGTTATTAACCCGCATAGACATACTGTAGCGTGGTTTTTATCTGATATCTATTGCTAATCATTAAGTATTAAGCCACTTAGAGCATTTTGAATATTGGGGCTATCAAGCCATTGTTTAAAAAAATCTAAAACATAAAGATTGCGAAACTTCAATTGGCCATTTTGGGGATCACGCACAATGAATTGATTCAGGAGTTTTTCATTTCCTTCCTTTTGGTAAAAGACGATATAAAGCGGGTCTGCATCCAGAATAAAACGAAGTGCCCTGTCAACCGTTGCCATTTCCTTAAAGTGCCCATCCAGATAGTTCGCACCCGATTTGAGTGATTCCTCATGAGCCTTTTTAATCCACTCCAGATAACCTTCTCGAGTTCTACCACCATATAATTCCGCAAGAGCCTCTCGCGAATTATTTTTAATCACAAAAAATTGCCGCTGGAACAGACTTGCCACTTCATCGTCCGGATCTACCGTGTCCTTGCAGACATTGACATTATACCTTTTACCATTAAATTGAAGGAGTGTTTCATGGCCACCCTGTGCACCTGGAAGTGGAATCTCAAAGTCAAATTTTTTATTAATATCTTTGGCAAACTTTTCAGGGGAACAGGCCATTTCATTTACCAGTGTCTGTATTATAAACCTTGTCTTAGTTGGCTCTTCAACGTCCCATGAGATGTTTTTAGAAGAATCCGGCTTAAGCTTCATCATTAATCTATAAGGCCGACCTGCATCGCCGCTTTTCATCTCCTCGGAACCAAAAGTGATAAAGCTGGCATCGCCGACATATATCTGGTGAAATATTTTTAGTTTATCAAGCTTTTTGCTCGTAGTTTCGTCACCGAACACCTTACGAAAAACTGATGTTTTTCTCTCTGTGTTTTTTACATGTTTTTCAATTTCCTCATCTGTCATAGATTTCTTTTTATGGCTTAAATACAAAATTTCATCGGTATCGTTTTTTCGAAGAGCACTAACAATCTGTTTAAACGTAGTTTCTCGCTTGCCCTTTTCTTTAGACACAAAGTCTCTATATGGAATATCATTATAGTCTATCACATCACACTTGAGATATAGCGATGTTGGAAGATAGTATTCGCTGTCCAGGTGTAAAAATAAAGGATAGCTTTTGGTCTCGATCTTTGCTCCAAAGGCCGGACTACAGAGGGAAAATACAGCTAAGCACAATAATATAAAGTTCGTTTTGGTTACGACAAAGCTATCTTGTCTGTTCTTAATTTTGTTTAACATCTCTCTTTCCTTAAATTTTCCACAGAATATTAACTATTCGGATTATCGTATATAACATAAGGCCCTAACGAGGCGGAAAGGCCGCCCATTGTAGCAGTTCCAGTAAAGACTATATCGCCAAGTTCAATACTTCCATTCACTCCATCACAGTTCCCACATTGATTATTGCGGACCGTTCCGGTAAAGGATATACTTGCTGTACCTGACACTTCTGCCTCTCCGCAATGAGGTTCCCCAAATGTGATAACACAACAACATCCATATCCACCCGCTGAAACCGAACCGGTTGCTGATATGGATCCAGAACCATAAACACAGCCAGTACCACAATCATCTGTAAAATTACCGGCTGTACCAGAGGCTGATAATTCACCTTCAACCCAAACTCCAGCAAATGCTGTAAAACTTACTCCCCAGTTCTCTGTTCCGAGTGATACAGCTATCGGTGGTGATCCCCAAACAGTCGTTTTACCAATAGTGGTTGAAATTGTTAAAGTCCCATCAGCACATGTTTGGTTACCCAAGGTTCCTGCAGGCTCACAACATTTTTTTAGGTTACACGACGCAGAAAATGAAAGTCCTGTTAGTGATACATTAACACCTGGAATGTTGTTCAGTGCTGAATTAACCGCATTAACAACTGTTGGATCCGCAGATACTGATACCGATCCATTTGGCAACCAAGAAGGTGTCGTGCAATTACCTCCAATGCAACACTTAGGAAGTGCACAACAACTGCCTTCGCAGCAGGTTTGGTCGGTTCCACATTCTTCGCCGTTATTTATACATTGGCCGTCAACACAACAATCATTGGGACTACAGCAGTTTCCTTCGCAACATGTTTCGTCTGAATCACACTTAAAGTCGTCACTACTCCCGCCAGGACAACATTTCTGTGTTGTAGTATTGTAGCATTCCCCATCACAGCAGGTTTCGCTGTCAGGACAACAATAAGGATCATCAACACCCGAGTCGGTACAGCAGCTCTCGTCTGGGTCGCAACATATTTCACCGTTACAGCAGTCCGCAGGATCGCACCATTCCCCATCTCCAATATATAAACATTCTCCACCAATACAGTGCTTGCAGGTACCACACTCGCTGTTATCATCCACGCATTGCCCATCCACGCACTTCTGGCAGCCGGTACAATTGCAGCTGGTGTAGGCCACCGCGGTTGTCTGTAAAACGACCCCGTCAGCTACATTGTTTTCTATCTACACAGATCAAGTTATTAACCCGCATAGACATACTGTAGCATGATTATCATCTGATAATAAGCTATTTCTCTCCCACTCTGTATGTTTTTTCCTGAACTTTGTCGTCAATCATATAACCGCCTGGAAAAGTTATTGTAAAAACGCTCTCATCGAAATTCGGGTCATTTGCAACAACATTGGAGGCACGATAGTCAAATCGTCGCCAGGGTTTTCCGGGCGCATACGGTCTCGATATAGTTGATACTTCTACCGGCCACCATACGCCATGAGCTACCTCTTCCAATTTTGTCACTTTTACAAGCTTGACAATCTCTTCACGCCCGTCTTCATATCGTGCGGTGGATTGTTTCCCACGCAATGCGAATCCACGGGAGGGTTCAAGCCAATAGGTAACATCATACATTCTTGACCTAATTTTAATACACTCGGACCCCTCAAATTCTTCAAGAGTGAATTCTAGTTCAGATGCGACCACAGAATTGGGATCACTGGCTAACCGAAAAACTTCAGAAAATTTATATATTTCGATATCGAAATAATGTAATGAATAATAGGCTCCTGTGTCAAAGTTACCATGTTCCAATCGTTTGGGAGCTTCAGGCAGGATTTGACCTTTTTTGACTGGATGTGTTTGGCTTAAAGAGCCGGCAGCTCGATGAATATATCTTGTCTCCTGTCCATCAAAAGACAAAGAGTAGCTCTGTTCTCCAAATGGAGTGGGGCCATCTTTCCACTCAAAAACTTCTTTGTTCATATCTACTCTGACTTTGCGAGGGGGACCATCATGTGCCCAAGCGGTTTGCGAGTGATAAATCGGAGTTTTTTGCCAAGACTCGAGCGGATCGTAAAAGTCAGTTTTGGTCTCCAGCCATGACTGTGATTCAATTTTTATGTTGGAAATACTGTTTTCCGCATCTTCGATTTCCGAAGCCAGCTCCTTCAGTTGTTTAGCTGATAGATCGCTTGCTGGTTCCTCTGCTCGAAGGGCTGACGAGATAATCAACAAAGCGGAAAAAATCGCTAAATTAAATATCAGATTTCTATATAAGCATTGTCTTTTATGTATAAGGTTAGACTGTGGGTAATTTGAAACAATTATATTTACCATGATATATATCCCTTTCAGTTCACTTTTAAAAAGTGTTTTCTCGGCCTATATGCCTAATTACAAATGTAATGGTCTCCTGAGTTTGCCTGCGGTCGCTGGTTTTCGGGCCCATCATAATCACACACACAACCAATAAACCATGCATTCCTACATGTCTCTGCTTTGTAAGAAGAACAAAAGGCATCACGTGTTCTGCAACCCGATGCACAGAAAGCACACGTAGCACTTGTTTCGTAATGGTACTGTAAATTCCACATGCAAACTTTATCAATCTGGTCAGGAAAACATCTAAGGTCGTCTGGAGCAATCGACTGACATCCTGCTTCTATAACTGGGGTATCATGTTCACAAGTCTCGCCGGCCGGATCACATTTGTCTACACATGTGCCATTATGACAACACTCATCCGGCTCACAACAGTCCCCGTCACAGCAGGTTTGGTCTGAATCACACTTATAGCCGTTATTATCTCCGGGCGGGTTGCAACATTTCTCGGTGAACGGATCGTAGCAAGTCCCGTCACAGCAGCCTTTGTTTGTATCGCCGTTGCAAGGTGTGCACCAGTCGTTTATGCAGGTTTGACAGGCTAAACTGCTGCATGTATAAGTACACTCACCACTATAGCCACTTTTGCAGTCACCACAATCGGATCCATTTGGATAATTTACACACATATCGCTACTATTACAGTACTTGCAATTGTTAGCACAAGAGCAGCAGGCTCCTGCCGTCGTCGTTAACATCTGCTAAGGCCAATACTCACCATCAAAGCTGCAAGGATTACAAACTCTCTCATATAAAGAACCTTTCATGTCTTGAAATATTATAGGCTGTCTTTTTAAGTATGATCACAACAATAGGTACCCTTGCCAGAGAGACGAGGGTCACCATGGCCTGAATTAAAACTTTCTAAGGAAAACTTCAATACTCATCGTCTCTGATGCGAAAAGCGGCGTAGCGCCTAAAATGCAAGACGTGCAGATAAGATAGTATGCGCCATTCGTAGTTGTCACTATTTTTCCCTATTATCAATTATAGTGTAGTCAGTGGGAACATCGAGTTTGAATACATCTTCAGGAATCGATAGTCCAATCACGACATTTGTGATATTTATGGTTTCGACTTTTTCCTCTTTTCCTTCTTTGTCAAAATACCGCCGAGTTACCAGGCGTGGATAAAGTTCGCCACTTCCTCCTGCTTTTTCAAACCGTTTGTATTCAACAATTTTAAACACAAGACCGGATATATTATCATGCTTCACAATCTTGCGGCATATTCCCCAGTCCTGTGTATCTAAAGAGATGCTATATTTCACCTTGCCATTCGGGTCAATACATTCAATTTCTTCAACAACATGACCGTCAACATTGTCGGTACCTTTGTATGAGAAGTCTTTACTCTTAGACGCCCTTGCATGCTGGGCCCGTTCAGGATTACATAAACCCGCAATATCCATTAGCATGCGTTCGTCAACGTTTCCGAACCATAGCGCCTTACGGCCTGGCCACGGCCTATAGTCCCATATCGATACCTGTTTGGATTTATGGTCGATCTGGTAACATCGGATGTCATTTCCAGGCCCGGCATTTACTGAAGTCCGTTTAGATTTCGTTTCCGTCTTTTCTTTATTTGAAAATAAAACCGAATCAATGCTTATATTTAATAGGTTACCGACTCTAATTCGTTTCTCAATTAAACGGGTGTCACTTCCATCCGGCGATGAAATACCCGTACTCTCGATTCTTGATGGTCGTCCAGTTTCCTCGCTTCGCTTCTTCGAAAAATCGTCCCAGGCTTGCCTCCGCTTTATCACGGCTTCGGGTGGCATTACAATTTTTAGATTAAATGATACGTCTATGCTCTTGTACAATACTTCATTTTTCCACCCCGTTGTTGTGCTATACAGCCGTACTTTTTCATCATCGCTGAGTGGACGAGCAGAAGTTGTCGAGTCAAAAGCAAGAAAACAAACAAAAACAAAGAGAAGCAACAATATGGTTTTTCCTTTTTTTTCTGACATTTCTTTTTATCCTTTTCTGTTAGCCTTAACCAGGCGAAATTGATATTACCTTGAAACACTATCCATATTTCTTCATTCTAAATTATAAAAAACAAAATCTCTTGCTCAAACACATTTTTACTCATCATAACTCGAAACCCAATATCGCACGCATACATCGTAACTTTCGGACAGCTAAGTTATTATGGGCAAGAGCCACCCTGCAATATATTGTCCCCTTCATAGTGTGTACCGGCCCCCTCGGTCGTAGGAACGCAATGCATTTCAAGGCATCCACAGTCAATTCCTTCACCAGTCAGACATTCCCCACAACTAATCAGAGCTTCGCTGCATTCCCAGGACCCGGGGCAAGTTGTGCAAGCACTAACAGCTGCACTGCACTGGAGGTAGCATACGCCTGCATTTAAAAGGTGACACGCAAGTATTCCACAAAGGTTCCCTACGTCTACGCAATCCATGTCCAATCCTACAGGCTGGTTCATTTCATAGACGCATTCTTTAGATCCGGGAGATCCAGGGGTACCCCGCTTACAGGAGTGATATTGCACAGTATGCCCTTCACCTCCACAATTGCCTCCACTACAGTAGCAATTGTCAAATGCATTTATTAAGCCAGTCTCAAGAGTCCATCTCACACATTCACCACCTATACAGTCACATTCACAACAGGCCCCATCACAACAGACTATTCCTGATCCACATTCTTCGCCGTTATTTATGCACTGGCCATCAACACAACACTGGCTCGGATCACAGCAGTCCCCGTCACAGCAGGTTTGGTCTGAATCACACTTATAGCCGTTATTATCTCCGGGCGGGTTACAACATTTCTCGGTGAACGGATCGTAGCAAGTGCCGTCACAGCAGGACATGGATGTGTCGCCGCCGCAAACCGGGCACATGCCGTTGTCGCATGTTTGACATTGACTTGGATCACAACAATACGGATTAGCCGCGTCAGTACAGCAGGTCATATCCGGGCAGGTATCATAGCAATTCTTGGCTGCGCAGACATTACATGCACCGGAGCATTTGTCATCGTCATCTTCGCAATGGTAGAAACCATAGGAGCCTTCTTCGCAGCTTTCGCAGCCCGTGCAAGTGTACTGGCACGAACCAGCGCCGTTACATACCTTGCATTGACCACACGAAGTCCCTGGATGAATTACACACCTGTTCTGGCTCGTGCTCCAGTACTTACAGGTTGGACAGGAATACCAGGCCTGCGCCGGGACTGCAAAAATAAACGACAACAACAAACCGATAATCAAGATTCTGCCATATTCGGCTATCGTTTTTTTCATATCAAAAAGCTCCTTATTCCGCCAACATTATTAGCTCCTGCTCGACCTCGTTCAACATAATTTGTGCATCCCGGCCCATTCTTTTGTCGGGCCAGTTTAAGGCTGTGAAATTGAAATATTCCAGTGCACTTTCATATTCACCAAGATTGTGGTAGCAACCGGCGATAAAGTAGTAAAGATCGGGGTCGTTATAAAAGAAATTCGGGTCAGCAGCCAACACCTTCTCCCACATCTCTATGGGCCTCAGCCAATCCTCATCGACAAGACCCTCGACGAGGAAAACCTTGTTATAATATGACTCTTCAATGCTGCTGATGCTCGGCGCAAATTCCGGATGGTGTTTGAAATCAGCGATGAACTCGTCAATTTCTTCGGTGACATTCGGATCATTTCCAAGAGCTATGTCTGCTTTTATCAAGAATTCCCTGGCCCACAGTTCTTCCTTATTTGCGCCCCAGTTATCCAGTATTGCCTGATAAACCATATTAGCCTTACCGTTGGCGCCTGCTGTCTGG
>SDBT01011716.1_pt1 | contig 14101 bp, 14 predicted proteins | sample 2277101 | NCBI WGS metagenome assembly SDBT01 (sample SAMN10404973, study PRJNA504765) | marine sediment metagenome | isolation source: marine sediment core GS10_PC15, 103 cmbsf | place: Arctic Ocean: Southern Knipovich Ridge | collected 2010 | reverse complement strand
ATATTAAACTGCCCTACGTTCACGAACAGATCGTCGCAACCGAAGACGGCAACGAGATCGATCACGTCGAGCTAAAAAACGTCGAAACCGACCAGATAGAGAACATCGAAGTCGACGGCGTATTCATCTTCGTCGGCATGGTCCCGAACACGAAGTTCCTTGAAGGGGTCGTCGAGATAAACGACGCCGGCTACATCGCTTGCGACCCGGTAACATTAAAGACCTCCGCCCCGGGCATTTTCGTCGCCGGGGATTGTCGCCAACAAGCATCGATGCAACTGGCAACTGCCTGCGCCGACGGCGTAGTCGCGGCTATGCAACTTAAAAACTACTTCCGTGACCCTTCAGCCTGGGCTGCTGCCGAGCAAGAAGAAGGCCCCAAAGGCTGGTAGCGAAAGTTAAACATTCCGAAAAGTTTCATCATGAGCGAGCCATCAAACACAGCCGGGCCGGTCTATTTCGATATCCGCGATTGCGGAGCCATCGCCGACGGCGAGACCGTTAACACGCAGGCTATCCAGTCCGCAATAGATGCTGCCGCCAGTGGAGGCGGCGGGACCGTCTACGTCCCGGCCGGGCGGTTCGTAACCGGCGCGATCTTCTTCAAGAGCAACATTACCCTGGAACTCGATGCTGGGGCAGTATTACTCGGTAGCGAAAACGCGGCCGACTTCCCGCCAATCGACAGCAGGTGGGAAGGCTGCGAGCAGACCTGTCACGCGCCGATGCTTACCGGAGACGGCCTGACTAATATCGCCATCACCGGGCGCGGCACGATCGACGGGCGCGGCAAGGTCTGGTGGGATCGCTTCTGGGCAAAGCAGCTCGACTACCCACGCCCCAGGCTTATCGCGTTCCACAACTCCAGCAACATCCTCATCCAGGGCGTTACGCTTACCAACTCGCCGGCCTGGACCGTCAACCCGATATGCTGCAAGAACGTTACCATCCACGGTGTGACGGTTATTAACCCCCCCGAAGGCCCCAATACCGACGGCCTGAACCCCGACTCCTGCCAGGGCGTCAGGATCAGCGACTGCTACATAGACGTCGGCGACGACTGTGTTACGATCAAATCCGGCACGGAACAAAGCACGCTCGAAACGCCTGTTCCCTGTGAGGATATCGCCGTTACCAACTGCACCATGGTCCACGGCCACGGCGGGGTCGTAATCGGCTCGGAGATGTCCGGCGACGTTCGCAACGTTGTCATATCCAACTGTGTCTTCCACAACACCGATCGCGGCATACGCCTTAAGAGCCGGCGTGGACGCGGCGGAGTTGTCGAAGACATCCGCGTAACCAACATAATTATGAAGGGCGTGGACTGCCCCTTCGTAATTAACCTGTTCTATCATTGCGGCCCCGGGGGCGAAGACGCCGGCGTGGCCAGCACGTCCGCCCAACCGGTAGACGAAACGACACCGCAGTTCAGGCGGATTCACTTTGCCCACATAACCGCAAGGGACGTCAATTTCGCCGCCGGCGTGGTCTACGGCCTGCCGGAGATGGCAGTCGAAACGGTAACTTTTGAAGATGTTTCGATAGCCCTGGCCGAAAATGCTACCACCGGAATGCCGGCGATGCTGTCTAACATGGAACCGATGAGCAGGGCTGGCCTAATCTGCGGTAACGTGCGGGACTTGCGTCTTTCACACGTGCGTATCGAAGGCCAACTAGGCCCGGCTGTGATTATGGACAACGTCAGCCAAGGAGAACTTGTAGGCCTGAGTAACCCTACACCGCCGGCAGACGGAATAGTCCTATCCCTTAACAATTGCCGCGAGATAACCACGCACGGCCTAGCAGATCAGGCCATCAAAGAAAATTAATACTCTGGCCTGGAACTCTGCAAACTCGGTAAAAAAAGATAAATTTCATAGCTTGACAAATTCAAGACATCCGCTTACAATAATTGAGCTTAGACCGTCGTAGCTCGTTGCTTAGAACGGTTCCCGCCATTAAGGTGAGGAGCGTTTTTCTCGCTCGCTCGTTCCTGCCTACGGCCTCCCCGGCCAGTGTTCCAGTCTGTAACAAGGGTGTTTGGTGCCCGTTGTTGGTTATAACCACGGGGTCGGTCAAAAGTTTTTGAGCTAAAAACTTCGACTGATTACACATCGAATAACGAGGGCGAGCCATGCAAAAAGGGAAGGGTCTCACGGCAGTTCTGCTGCCGGCTTTACTTATTGTTGCTTCAGTTTCTACGGCCACAGCGGCCATTACTATGGACACCGTATGGGTCCGTGATGCCGGAAACACTGCCGACGCCACCAGTTACGGCGCGGTAAGCTACGACTTCAAAATCGGCACCTACGAGGTTACCAACAGCCAATACATAAGTTTCCTGAATTCCGTAGCGGCTGTGGGCGATGCAAACGGGGTATACACCTCCAGGATGTACGCCGACCCACGCGGGGGTATTCAGCAATTCGGCTCGGGAACCGCAGCCGACCCATGGACTTACGGCGCTAAAAGCGGCGACAGCAACTGGCTTGACCGGCCGGTGGCCTGGGTTAACTTCTGGGACTGCGCGCGCTTTGCAAACTGGATGCACAACGGCCAGCCCGTAGGCACTCAGGATGCGACAACGACCGAAGACGGCTCCTATACCCTAAACGGTTATACGGGCGATTTCGGTGGATCTATCTCGCGTAACGCGGGCGCAACATGGGTAATCCCCTCAGAAAATGAGTGGTACAAGGCCGCCTACTACGAGCAATCACTCAACGGCGGTTCCGGCGGGTATCATCTCTACCCGATCGGCTCTGATACCATCCCCTTAAATCAGCTTGTCAGCCCCGACCCGGGCAACAGCGCGAACTTCTGGGACCCGACGCTAGGCCAAACGATCGGTATCCCCTATTACACCACGCCAGTCGGCGAGTTTGAAAACTCTCCCAGCCCCTATGGCACGTTCGATATCGGCGGAAATGTGGATGAGTGGAACGAAGCTGTCGTTAAGACCGATGCGAGCTACTCATATCGCGGCGTTCGCGGCGGCGGCTGGTCGTATAACTACACCGGGTTGCGGTCGAACTACCGCCACCAGGGCTTTGCCCCTCGCGAAGACCAATTCGTCGGCTTCCGCCTAGCCGAAGTCCCCGAACCAGCCAGCCTGGTACTTCTGGCTATCGGCAGCTTGGGGCTCCTGCTGCGGCAGAATAGAAGGCGGAAAAAGGTTAAGTCTTAATTTATAGCCTGCAAATAAGAAAAAACCTACCGGCCGGCCCGAAGGGCGCGGGACTCCCTGCTTCGCCTTTGGGCTACGCAGGACAAGCCTCCCGGGCGAGCAGCCGGTGCGAAAAAACCAATCGCACAATCCGCAGCCGACCTAGCCGCCGCCGTAGCAGCCGCAGCCGCACTGGCCCAGCCCGGCGATGCGGTACTGCTATCCCCCGCCTGCGCCAGCTACGACATGTACACCAACTACGAACAACGCGGCGATGAGTTTATAAGGCTAGTTGGGGAGTTGGGGTGAGCATTAATCAAGATTCGGCGTGCATGTGTAGATGAACCGATATCCCGAATCCAGTTCTGTGCGATTCAGGACAGTTCCATATTTTTCCTTCCAGACGCCGCTGGACAGTTCCTCGGCAAGTTTGGCTACGCCTTGGGCTACTGCGCCTGGATCTGCCTTGCGAAACGATGATATATTTGCCCGGTATCGCTCATCAAGATATCGGTGAGGGGCTCGCCAAGCTGCGGCCGCAAAGTTATCCTTAAGATCGGGAGGAAGTGGAAAGGTTGCGACCTTTGTCTCAAGTTTTGTCGCCTTGGCCAGCATTTCAGCCAGTTGGTTTGGGGATGGGCACGAATCAAACGCATCCCAGAAGAAGGGGAAATATTCGTACTGCCAAGAAAGTCTTGCAACATTGCAGTCGAACGTAAATATGACAATCGATCCATTGCTAGAGATACGCGCCATCTCGTCCATGGCCTTGGGCACATCCGAGAAATGGCACACCGCGAGAGTCGAAACAACGCCATCGGCGCTAGCGTCGGCAAGAGGAATGTTCTCACCACAACCTTCAATCCACTCTACGGCTGGGTGTAATCGCCCATGGCTGCGCATAACTGAAGATGGCTAGATTGCGAATACCTGAAAACCAGCCTCGGCCAGCGCAACACTGTAATTGCCTGTACCCGCCCCGACATCAGCGATTGTTGCACCGGGGATCAGATGCAGAAACTTTCTCACCAGAGCCACGATCCGCTCGTCGGCTTGCCGAGTTTCGTCGTACGCCTCCCCGATTTCGTCAAACAACGCCATATCTTTCCCATCAATTCGCCGACTCACAGAAAATGAACCATCACGGAAATCATGAGAATAGCCGCAGCCACCAACACCAGGTAAAAGAAGGACATGAATATCGGGCTGCGAACAAACGGATGGTTATACCAGGAGCGTTTGTTGACCTGATCGTCACTTCTCGGCTGGTCGTCCATAAGAAGTCTCCCCAGATCACACCCTAAACGTTCAGTTTGCTTTGCTGGCCGAGTTTGTCGGCATAACGCTTGCGGATGGGTTCGACTTGCGTTTCGATGAAGGTCGCCACCTGCTGCGGCGCGCGGCCGATGAAGCTCTTTGCGTCAGTAATACTGGCGACATCGATCCCGGCGAAAGCATCGTCGCCGGCCAGCCGCTCTAATAAGTCGTTGTGCTTACCGAGTTGTTTCACCTGGGCGGCGGCGGCCTGGCTGTGGGTGCGGATACGCTCGTGCAGGTCCTGGCGGTCTCCGCCGGCTTTGACGGCAGCCATGAGAATATTCTCGGTGGCCATGAAGGGCAACTCGGCTGCGATGTTCGCTTCGATCACGGCCGGGTAAACAACCAGGCCCTGGGCGACGTTCAGCGTGATCCGCAAAATCGAATCGGCCGTCAGGAAAGCTTCCGGCACGGCGAGCCGTTTATTGGCTGAGTCGTCGAGGGTTCGCTCTAACCACTGCTCGGCTGCGGTGTGCAAGGGGCTGGCGGAGATATCCATCAGCCAGCGGGCTAGTGCGGTAGCTCGCTCGGTCCGGGCGGGGTTGCGCTTATAGGCCATCGCCGACGAGCCGACCTGCGTCTTTTCGAACGGCTCTTCCATTTCCTTGCGGTGAGCGAGCAGGCGGATGTCGTTGCAGATTTTATGCACGCTCGCGCCGATCCCGGCGAGGGTCTGCGCGATGGCGGCGTCTACCTTGCGGCTGTAGGTCTGGCCGGTAATGCAGGCAATACGCTCGAAGCCCATCTTGGCGGCGACGAGCTTGTCGAGTTTTTCCACGGCCTCGTGGTCACCATCGAACAGCGCGAGGTAGCTTGCCTGCGTGCCGGTCGTGCCCTTCGCCCCGCGGAACTCGATATTCGCCAGCCGGTATTCGAGGTCGGCCAGGTCTCGCAGGAAATCGCTGCACCACAGGGCAGCCCGCTTGCCGACGGTTGTAAGCTGGGCCGGCTGGAAGTGCGTAAAGCCCAGGCACGGCAGGTCGGCGTACTCGGTAGCGAACTTGCCGAGCGAGTCGATAACGTTAACCAGCAGGCCGACGATAAGCTCCATGCCGCAACGCATCTGGATCACGTCAGTGTTACAGCCGACGAACTGGCTGGTGGCACCGAGGTGAATGATAGGCCGGGCCTTGGGTGCCACATCGCCAAACGCGTGGATGTGGGCCATCACGTCGTGACGGAGCTTTTTCTCATACTCGGCTGCTGCGTCAAAGTCGATGTCGTCGAGGTGGTCGGCAAGCTCGGCGATCTGGGCGTCGGTGATATCGAGGCCGAGCTGCTTTTGAGCCTGGGCCAGGGCCAACCAAAGTCTCCGCCAAGTGGAGAACTTCCGTTGAGGGCTGAAAATTTCGAGCATTTCCTGGCCTGCGTAACGGGAGACCAGCGGATTGACGTAGATGCTGTTTTTATCGTCCATAAGGCGTGTAAGTCTAACAGGTCCGGGCTCGCCTGTCATCAATGATCGACCTCGTTCAATTGCAGGCGTGAGTCACTTTTGCGCGCGCAATTGAGGCGCGTAATTTTCAGCCGGAAATTTAATTGCAAGTTTTTTTATCCCCTGTAAATCAAGGCCCAAATGCTCATGGCCGGCGCGGACAAACACAATTTGCGCGCTCAAAATAGGTCGTCGGTTAGAAGTTGAGGAGTGCAAAATGCCATTCGATTTAACCAACTTCAACGACCCGACACTCGACCCGCAATACATCAGCCACCTGGTGGACCAAAGGGCCGACGATTCATCCAGCCACTACCGTAACCTGTGGAACTATTTCCGCAATCCAATCACCCCTGCATCCGGCATGCGGTCCGGGGTACTGAACGCCAACAGCCGGCCTTATTTTCAGGCCCAGGAAGTCGGCCTGCCACCGCGTATTACCGGCATCGATCGGGCAAGCATCTACGGCGAGCAGGTAGTAAATATCAGCCGTAAGGAAGTCGTTATCGAAAACGACATTGCCTGGCGAATTCAAACAATGGTCGACTTCCTCTTTTCCAAACCCATCAACATTCGCTCCCTAGCCGGCGATAAGAACCTTGCTGCCACTATCGAACAGGCAATAACGGCCATGCTCGAATCCAATGGCGGGCTGGGGTTCTGTCAGGAACTGGCCCTGCTGGGCAGTGTATATGGATTTGTCGATGTAGCTCTTCGTACCACCGGCAACGATAACGCCGAATCTCCAGCTTCTGGCAGCTATCTCGGACGGGGTTCAAAAAAGGGTGGGCAGGTTAACCCGCCTGGAGATCGGTCTAATTTACAGCATGAACGGGTTGTTCGCACAGCTCGTAGTTTGCACCTTGAGACCGTCGAAGCTCCACGGGTTCTGCCCATCCTCGATGATGACGACTACCGATCCGTCAGATACTGGATTCAGAGATTCTTCAAGTACCCGGCAAAAATGGCTACTCGGAAAAAATCGTGGCTTTCGCTGGGCAGGGGCAACGACCGAGCGACCTCCACAGCTAGCGTCGAAGTTATCGAGATTCTGAGCCCCCACTGGTGGCAGCGATACGAAGACCGCCAACTGGTAGCCCAGGGCGCAAACCCCCTCGGCCGGACGCCGATAATACATATCCAGAATGTAGCGATGCCCGGTTCATACGAAGGTCTATCCGACGTCGAACCGCTTATAAGCCTGCAAGACGAACTGAACACCCGCCTGTCCGACAGAGCCAATCGCGTTACGTACCAATCATTCAAGATGTACCTGGGCAAGGGGATCGACGATTTCCTTGAACGCCCCGTCGGGCCTGGCCAGATGTGGGCTACCCAAAACCCCAACGCCTCCATCGAGGAATTCGGCACCGATAGTGGATCGCCCAGCGAAGAATCGCACATTGAACAGGTCCGCCAGGCGATGGACAAGGTCTCCGGAGTTCCGCCGTTGGCGGCTGGGCTTCTGCAAGGAAACATCGGAAACTTAACCAGCGCAACTGCCCTGAAGGTACTGCTATCGGGACTTTTAGCCCGGACGGCCAAGAAGCAACTTACCTACGGAGCTGGCCTGAAGCAAATCGCCGCCACTGCCCTTGCCTGGCTGGACCTTACCGGCCTGCTACCAACATCGCTGCAAGACAGACGAATCGAAATTCATTGGCCTGACCCGCTTCCGATAGATGAAGGCCGGATGCTCCAAAATGCACAGATAAAAGCCCAACTCGGCGTACCTGCTGAGCAGATTCTGGCCGAGTTGGGATACGACCGGCAAATAACCGACCAAGTTCAAGAATAAGTGACAGAAAGGACCCGAGATATGTCCCAAGAGGAAGCCCGGCAAACCGAAACGCCTCAAGAGCCAGACAGCGCCGCAAAACTCGTCCCGGTGGGTGAGTCGATCAAGTACCGCCGTCGTGCTCAACAGGCCGAAGCCACGCTACAAGAACTTCAGCAGCAGCTGACAGAGATCAAAAAGCAGGTAACCGACCAGCAAAACCAACTCGGCTCGGCCGAGGCTCAGCGAGATGAAGCAGCCCTCCAGTTGATTGTTGCCGAGAACCATCGAGCCGCCGAGCGACTTTTTGCCGAGGCTGGAACAGTTGACATCGAGACAGCATCAATGCTACTGGGCAAGAAAATTGATCTCGCAGAAGAACTCGACGCCGAAGCTATCCACAGAAGCGTCGAGGAACTCTTGCTGGATAAGCCCTTCCTGCGCAGACCAAACGCGCCCCTGCCGCCAAAAACAGCCTCAGCCAAGCCAACCCAGACAGGATCTCTCGCACAAATGACCCAGGCAGCCGACCGGGCCATTACCACCGGCGACCGACGGGACGTAGCTGAATACCTGCGGTTAAGGCGTCTGACAGCAAACAATTAACCAACACTTACAGGAGTAATACACAATGGCCTTTTCAGGCAAAGCAACATACTCAGCCGGCGCTACCCTGCCGGAACTGGCGGAAGATGTAGCCGATATCGTCAGCATCGTCTCGCCTTATGAAACCCCCCTGCTGGACCACCTGGGCGATACACCTCACCCTGCGACAAGCACCTATCACGAGTGGCTTGAAGATGAGATGCTTCCCAACAAGGATGCAATGGACGAAACGCCGTCCAATCCATCGACCGACGTCACCTTCGCAGTAGTCAATGCCGACCGATTTCGCGCCGGTGATCAGGTCCGCCCTGACGGCAGCAGCGAATTGATGTTAGTGCAATCCCTCGACACCGGGGCCGGGACGATTACCGTCGTTCGCGAATATGGCGGGACTACGGCTGAGAATCTGGCAGATACGCAGGTACTGCACATCCTCGGCAATGCCGCCCTTGAAGGCGACGACGCCCCCACCGCCCGCTTTACCAACCGAGTCCGCAAAGGCAACTGGACCCAGATCTTCACCGCCTCGGTTCGTGCAAGTGGTTCCGACCTGGCCGTGCGCAAGCTGGCCGTGGCCGATGAGCTCGACTACCAGAAGCAGGAGCGGCTGCGCGAACTGCTAAGAGACTTGGAATCGACCGTTATTAACGGCTCGTCACCGGCGGCCAATCCGCAGGGATCACAGACCGTTCGCAGGACAATGAAGGGCATCGTTCCAAGCATTTCGACCAACACCTTTACCCCCGGCGTTGCCAGCTTCCCCTCTGATACCGACCTGACCGAGGCCCAGTTGAACCTGGCCCTTCGTCTGATCTGGGAACAGGCCGCCAGCCGAATTGATACCATCGTCGTTAACGGCTACCAGAAACGGCGAATCAATTCGTTCATCACGTCAACTCAGAGTTACGGCCCAGACGATACGACCTTCCGCAACCTGGTCAGCATCTACGAGAGCGACTTCGGCGTGTGTCGAGTCGTGCTGTGTCGGTCAATGCCCGCAGATGCCGTACTGCTGCTGGATAGCTCGCGAACAAATGTTCTTCCCTTGGGCGGAAGAAGCTTCCACTACAAGCCTCTCGCTTCGACCGGTGACTTCGAGGCAGGCGAGGTAATCGGTGAATACTCACTGGAACTTCGCAACGAGAATGCCCACGGCCTGATTACCGGTCTCGATCTCAGCTAGAGCGCATTACATATTCGTGTAGCGAAATGGGCACCTCCAGCTCAAACGTTACAGACAAAATTAATACGCTCTAAGAAAACTGACCCGGCGCGAAGCGTCGGGCCTGATTCGCCAACACATCGCCGCGAGTCGAGCCCAACGCTTCGCCAAAAACTCACAAAGGAATTCACATGAATCAATTTTGCCAGGACAGAGACTTACTAAGCATCGAGCCGGACGTTTTCGTCACTGCCGGCTTCCCAGGCCAGGAACTTATCAGGGGAACTGATGGAACCATCAGCGGAACTACTTTTACGTCAGCTGCCGGCAACTTCGTAACAGCGGGAATCGCCATTGGCATGGTCTTGTCGATTACTCCCTCAACAGGCCAGGCCAAGAGCTTTGAAATTATCTCGGTCGATTCGGCGACATCCATGACGGTATCGATCCTGCGGGCAGATACTGACGACCAGCCCACACCATGCCCACCGGGTTCGAGCTTGAGTTATTTTATCCGTACATTCGGCCCGCAAATCGGCGCGGTCTCGGCAACGCTTGCAGAAAAGCTGCGACAACTGTCCGAGGTTGCCGCCATATCGACGGCTGATTTCGCAGACTCTGCCCAGTTGCGCTATACGACAGCCCACGGAACCCTGGCCTCGATCTTCCTTGCCCGAGCTGATAACGCCGCACCATTTGACGCCAACTGGATCAAGGCCCAATACTACCGTGACCAATTTAACCGGCTTCAACTTCAGTTGCGTCTTGTCACAGACTCCGACGCCAGCGGCGCCGCGGAGTCTGCTCGCTCATTTGGCAATATCCGCCTGCTCAGGAGCTGATAGATGTCTTCGGTAGCAACTTCAATCTTAAACGACCTAGCCGACGCCCTGAACGCCGGCGATAAATTCGAATTAATAACCGTCGGCGGGGCTGGCTCTTCGACAGCAATCCCGCGAGCCGACGTAGCCTATGAGGGCAGAGAACTTTTCAGGCCCGATGACTCGCCCACGCAGCGATGGGTGCGTCTAAGGGCCAGGGTAACAATTCGCACACGCTCCAACGACCCAGCCGAGGCGGTAAGCGAGCTTGCCGACCTGTGCGAGTCGGCGGCTGAGGCGATTCTTTCCGACCAATTCCGATCAGGCCTCACCTGCGACCTGCCCATCGGCGGGGCCACTGAAATCATCAGCGAAGAAACCTCCTACGCGATTAAACGTCCCGAATCTCAGGGGTCACTTTCAGTGAACTGCCACTACCAGATCGAGGTTTCCTAATGACGGATCGCTACACAAGAATCGCCAACCTTTCATTTGATGGCGTAATTTTGCCGCTCCCGCTTTCGGTACATCTATCAAGGCGGGCTGAACCCACCCCGACAGGTTCAGATTCCGATGCGTTCTGCACCAATGTCCAGACCGAACGGGTTACGACCGTGGCCGAGGTGCGATTCAGGGGCATAGCCGCCGCCGAAGGTTTCGCACTGGGAAGGATAGGAACACTGTGTTTCCAGAATGATTCAACCGAAAGCGGACAATCTGGCCGGGATGTCAATCTCTCGGGGGCAGTCCTTACCGCAGTTGAACTTTTCTACGAACAAGGCAGCCTGGCCACTGCAGTGATGAGATTCACCGCCCAGGCAGATGATGGTTCGACCGATCCGTTTACCGCGGAGGATACCCAATGAGTTCATTCAACGGTGTTGATCTATTTGGGGCTGGTCCTCACTCGTTCAGCCTCAATGGCTGGCCCAGGCAGCAAGTCCGCAGATCTTACGCGGGGCTGGACGGTGAGGCTGTAGTTGACATGGGCCGGCGGAGTCGTGTTATCGACCAAAGAGGCCGGCTTCAAGCGAGCACTGCCGGTGAGCTTGAAGCTCTCATAGCCCAAATCGAAACATTCGCAAACGGACAAGCCTACAGCCTGGTCGATAACCACGGGCTTAGTCACGATACGGTGATACTCGAACAATTCGAACTTGATGGCCCCATCCACACCGGCCAGTCCATCTGGTGCAACTACACGATCCGCTACAGGCAACTACCATGACCGTCGAATTCACCATTGACAACATCGATAATCTCCAGGCAATCCCGCTGAATGGCTCGGATGGCTGGGCGGTTTCATTCTACTCTGAAAACCCTGGGATGTATCACCAGCTTTACATTAACGGCCAATTGGCTCAGTTCACAGACACCACAGATCAGCGAACGTTCAATACCAAAGACGAGGCCACCGGCTCAAGGATCGCCGTCATAGCTGTCGATCAGGAATACCTTGCTACGGATTTCTCACATGCCTTGCCGGCTGATCATGGGAGGCCCTGCTGGGTCAAATCCGTGCAGTTGATCAGGGATATCGCCTTGCCGGCTGGGACGATCGTAAGCCTTCTGACAGATCACACAACCGGCCAGATTGATCCGGCCCCATTGGCATCTCAACAGGTCTGGCCGGCGTGGAATCCCCGGTGGGCCTGGGGCGAAGACGCCTTCGGTCACGGTGGGTTCGGCTACGACGGGTACCTTTCGCCTGGGGCAGGTCAGGCGGCCTTTGGTGCGGGAATGTTTGGATTCGGAGCAGACATTATCAGTCTTTCGGGGCTCCTGCTGACAGAAGGCGACCACCAGCTCGTCCTTCGTACGACCGGGCCGGACGGCCAATTTACAGATCAGCAACTCAGCCAGAAAATCGCAACTCCGCCGCCCCAACCTTGCGAAGCAATAACTGTTACCGCATACGACAACCAGACCAACCAACTGACCTTCGAAATCAATTGAGGTAATTATGAGCGAACTGAACCCAACGGACGCTGTACTCGAAAATCTCTCCGGCACAGCCGATGCTGAACAAGAAGTGCTGTACGTTCCAATTGGCGAATCACCCTACTACAAAAGCTTCTACAAGATGCTCTTTCGGCTGCTGAACGTTGCAAGAAGAGCCGGCGATCTGCGCGTATACAAAGACGCGGACATGACCTTTGGGGTCCGCCCAGGCAAGTTCGCTAACGGCACTACCGCTGTTGATTATGCCGGCGCAAGCGGACAGGCTCTGACCAACAATGCCACCAACTACATCTACCTTGAAGATAACGCCACGCTGGTTGTTAACACTACCGATTTCCCTGAACCTGCAAGCACCGCCCACGTCCCGTTGGCAACGATCGTCACATCAGCAGGTCAGTATGACTACAGCGACATTACCGACTATCGCGGACGCGCCATGTTTAGAGCCATTGGAAGCTAATGAGCCTGCTGCATTACATCGATAACGAAGTTCCCAGCTACGCAGAATGGACAACGAAGGTCCAGCCAGGCGCTTCAACGATAGACCGGTCATCCTCCGCCTCTTTCCCTGATCGCGGTTCCTACGGCCTGCGACAAACGACCGCCGGGACCGTCGCATACGTCCAGAAAGACACCACCCACACTATCTCACCCGGAGAGAGCTTCTTTGTAGGCTTCTGGCTGAAAAACGATACGCTTCAACCGTCAAGCTCGACTGAGCACATGTCAATGATAGGTGCTTCGGCGTTCGCCCATGTGACTCAAAGCTCAAACGGTTATATTGCGTTCTACTCCAAAGACGATGCGTCTGCCATGGGGCATCTGTTGGGGGTCAATAGCGAAGTTGACCAGTGGATATACATCGTAATCGAAATACAGCGGGCCACCACCGACGTTGCTTCCGACGGAGAGGGCCGGTCCTACGTCAACGGCATTCAGATTCACGAGAGGACCGGGATTGATAACTACGACGCCTGCGGGTCTACGATATCGGTTACGATAGGCGGTAAGAATTGGTTCGCGTCGGGGATGGTCGCAGATTACGACGAAATTAAAATCGCCACCACCTACCCCGAACCTTTCGTACCAACCCCAACCAGTGACTACCTTTGCCCCCAGCGGATTTGCATCCTTTATGCGTACAACTATGAGACTTCGCGGGGCCAGGCCGCAATAATACGGGCTCAGCTTGGCATTCCCTGTGCGAACGTTATCCCTTATTACGCCCCCGTCGCCGGTCTGACCAGTTACGCGGATTACACCACATACGTTACCGACCTGATAGATGAGGTATTCGCCAATCACCCGACAGTTGCTTCAAACTGTATGTGCTTCCTGCTGGCCCATACCCAAGATCACACCTTTATCGAAGGTGGTGTGGTCTATTCAACGTCAAACTGGTTGATGAACTACGGCGGGGATTCAACGCCCCAGCTTTCCAACCCGCACTACCAGACAAAGACCAGGCTTACCAAGGCAGACCTGGCCGGTAAATATATGGCGGCGGTCCTGCCGCTGGATTACTACGGCTTGATGCTCGACGGGGCCGATACGATAGCCGCACTGGATGAACTACCCGACGCCGATACGCTCTACAGCGACGATGGGCCTTATTTAGCTTCGCTACCGGCTCAGAAGCTGAGGATTGAAACTTCCTCGGAAAGTACATTTACCGACGACGCCTTCGTATTCGGCGATACCGGGCTGGTTGGGAATCTTAACTTCGGGGCGGCCGGGTCCAGGATAGCGTGGGTTGATCCTTCCGATAACTCTGCGCTGCATTTGGAAGATTTCCCAGGCGACAACGCAGCGACGCTCAACGCTGCCTTCGTCGAAGGTTATATAGCCGGGC
>SDBT01011715.1_pt1 | contig 14101 bp, 13 predicted proteins | sample 2277101 | NCBI WGS metagenome assembly SDBT01 (sample SAMN10404973, study PRJNA504765) | marine sediment metagenome | isolation source: marine sediment core GS10_PC15, 103 cmbsf | place: Arctic Ocean: Southern Knipovich Ridge | collected 2010 | reverse complement strand
AGCCGAGGAACCGACTGTCAGTATTGACATTCGCCCCGACTTGCTAAACAGTACTCAGATCTTCTCTACTCTGAGTATTGGCGCAACAAGAGTAGAGGGTCCCGCAGTTGTCGGCATTTTGCTCGACACGGCCTAATCTTGAAAGGAGATTAAAATGAGTAAACAATTAGTATTTCCGTTTAATCCAATCATTTGGCCTGCGGTTCCGCGCGACGAAACTGGCGAGAATAACATTGGATACGCTACCGACGATACAACCCAGCGGTTTACAGTCGGGACACGTGGTATGACATGGGATGGTAGTGTTATGAGGTACGCAAAGTTTGGCGCTACTAACACCTCCTACCAAACGGCTGTGTGGACCAATACAACCAGCGCCGGTGTTAGCTTTGAGTCGATCAACGGCGCGTCTGGAAAAGGAAGCAAGACTATTAACATTGCCGATGCTTCAACAACCGAAAACCAATATGCAGGTGGATACCTTTTGCTGTTCCATGCTACAGGGGACGGAAAGGTGTATACGGTTCTTGGGAACACGGCGTCAGCTGGTGGGATAGTCATTCTCTTCCTTGACCAGCCTCTCGGGGTAGCTGTTACTACGTCTGATAATCTGGAACTCTATGTGAGTCCGTTTTCGGATATGAGACAAGGCAACAGTGGAAGCACTAAGGGTTTCTGGGGAATACCACAGGCTCTTGTCACATCCGGTTCTTATGGATGGATCAAGACCTGGGGTGCTACTTTCATAGCACCACAGTCAACTGTGGGCGGTTCTGGTTTGGCTACTGGCTATTTCAGGCATGACGGTTCTATTGACGTACGAGGCAATATATCGCCCGGTACGGTAACGGATCAGGTTGCAGGATTCAGGATGATTGGTTCCGCGGCTGGCGACGGTCCATTGTTCATGCTCCAGGTAGCTATATAGAAAGGGTTACTTATGACCATGATTAAAGATGGCAAACGGGTCACTCCCAAAGGTGACAAAAAGTCCGACAAGAAGAAGTAGCTTTAAGGGGGCCGGGGTAACTCCCGGCCTCTATGCTCATGGAAATAATAACGAAAAGAACAAAAGCACCGAACGAGATCGTACCTGCTACTGAATCCAAAAGTAGTATCAAGGACGAAGTGAATCGGCGTACTTGTAAAGCAGGTTACACCGACCGAGACGGGCAACCACGGGTTAGCAGAATGACAAGTTACAGTAAGGGCGATACGTGTCGTCCTATGAATAAGAAACTATACGACCAGAACTACGAACGAATTTTTGGTCACAGTTAAGGAGAATATCATGGCAGCAACAGGAAATGAACATTTATGGGGGTTTTTGCGGTACGCAAGGGCTAACCCGCATGACAGTTTGAACGGTGTCCACTTCGACGAACTGGACGAAATGGCAAGGATATATGCAAGGGTAAATGAGACCGGCGCTACGGCAAGTGAGACTGACCCTGGAACGTATGACAGCACTACTGATATTCCAGGCAAGACTACTGCCAACGAAGACGGTACCGGTGTTGGTTTCGAGAACCCGACATCTCTACTTACCGACCAGGCAAGGTATCCTCAGTCGCATATCTTTACAACCGCTGGCGAACCAATTTAAGGAGATAAATCATGGCATTAGATGCAATTGCAACCCCAACAACGGTAGAAGAAGTGCCGTTTAAGGGCAGGACGTTCTGGACGATAACTGGACATGAGGCCGACGCCTCAACTGCCATCGAAATCCAGGCTGCTCCGGGAGCAGGTAAATCACTTTACCTCCTGCATGTTATAATAACATCTACTGACGCGGATGCGCAGCCACAACTGCAGGATGAAGATGACAATGTTTTGTTTGGCCGTTTCTTTACTTCGATAGGCGGCGTGGTAATCGTGCGTGATTTCACACGACCCTTAAAACTAAGGACAAACAAAGCACTTGAGCTAAAAGCGGCTGCCGCGGGAAACGTGTCGGTATATGTTGAAGGCGCTATAGCGGAAGGGTGATCATGGCTCTATCGGAAACCAAAATATGCAATTTGTCTTTGAGCGATTTGGGTGCAAAGCGAATAAATGACCTTGGAGACAACTTGGAAAAGTCGCCACAAGCTATTCTTTGCAGGCTTCACTACGAACCGACGAGAGATGCACTTTTACGGTCGCATTGGTGGAGATTTGCCTCTGGAAGAAAAACCTTATCGCCAGATACAGTCGTTCCTGATTTTGAGTGGGGCGTCCAGTTTAAATTGCCTACTGACTTTCTGGCACTGAAGTCTATTTATGAAAATAGGTTTTCAGACCAGAATACTCGCTCTTACGCCATCGAGGGAGACCGGTTATTGACAGATGAAACTACAATGGAAATAAGATATATTAAGAAAATCACGGACGTTGCAAAGTTTGATCCATTGTTTGTTCAATTGCTCGTTTTGCATTTAGACTTAAAACTGGTCATGCCTTTAACTCAAAAGGTAGAGCTCAAGCAAAGTATCAAGGAAGATATTCGGCTTCTGGCACCGGATGTTTTGGCTGTGGACGGACAGGAGACTAATACGGCAGGTCGACTTGAATCGTCAACGTGGAATGACGCCAGGTTTTCCGGACGAGAAGGATTCCCAATGAGGTTCTAATGGCTAACGAACTATGGCATAATTTTCCATCAGGAAGCAGTTTGGACGCGTATGTACGCAAGAAAACCGACGATGAGGTATTTGATGAGAATAGCGGCACTAATACATTCGAGGTGTGGCAAGATGGTAATGTGGCGAACTATGATATCCCGATGGCCGATAACGGTGGCGACTACTATTCGGTAAACTTCCCGGCCATCATTACAACGTCAGGGGTTTTCAGAGTGGCGTTTAAGTTACGAGCAGGAGGTACTGCGGCTGTTGGAGATTTGGTATTAGCACAAGGCGAAATAGAATGGGACGGAACAACGGAAATTACCGGATTTATATTGTCCGGCGAAACTAATAAGGTTCATATAGTATTGGACGAAAATGCCTAACCTTGGCGTGACATCTTTTAATACAGGCCGAGTAACGCCGTTGATAGACGTAGGTACACGTCTGGCTAAATATTCGGCTGCGTGTAGGATCTGCGATAATATGATACCGCTCATCTACGGTCCCGCCACGCGTAGGCCCGGCACGAGGTTTATCGCAAACGTAGACGATGATAACGTGAAGTCGAAAATGGTACGATTTGTGTTCTCGTCTGCCGTTGCGTACAAGTTGGAGTTCGGCGACCAGATTATCAAGGTGTATTTTAACGACGACCTGATCGATACGGTGACGTCCCCATATCTTGAGGCCGATCTGTTCCAGTTGCAATTCAGACAGTCAGCAGACGTGATGTGGATTACCCACTCTTCATATAAACCCAGAAAGTTTAGTAGAGTTTCTGTTACAGAGTTTACTTTGGCCAGTATAGTGTTTGAAAATGGACCATTCATTGAACGTAACGATATAGAGAATGATGACGGTGTGACCATTGCTGTTGCGGGCTTGACGATAGCCACTGCCTCCACGGGGGGAGGCGTAGGTACGGATAATTTTACTATTGAAGGGGACGACAACGCCGACGCTACCGACATTGGGGCTTTGTTTTCAGCAAACCAGAGATTCTACGTTGATGGCTCTACTGGCAACGATAGTGCGTATACAGTACATGCTACAGTCGCCACAACGGTTGTGGGAACGACTGTGACCATATTTGCCAACGAAGCCATATCCAATGGCATCGATGATGGCGAGATAATGGTAGACGGTGGAACAGTAACCCTTACCGCATCAGGAAATATCTTTGAGTCAGGTCACATTGATGCTCTATTCAAGATAACTCATAAGAGGGTCCAAACCGCCGTAAAGGGCAACGTTACAACTACGGGTGTAGTCGGTGAAGCCATAGACGTTAAAGGGACAGCGACACTTTTACTTACTGGTAATTTTGACGCAGTGATAGAACTCCAAAGATTAGAAGATGGTACTAACTGGGAAACATTCGATACCTTTGTGTCTACGATTAGCAATGGTGTTGGCTCGGCTACTTTTCAGAAGACGTTCACCGAAGAGGCGGACGGAGTGCAATTCAGGGTAAACGTCACTGAGTATACAGCCGGAACAGTCGTTGTAGTATTCACAGTAAGCGGCAGTACCCAGGATAGCATCTTCAGGATTAGTACCGTGCCCACTGCGTCGTCCGCGACAGCAATAGCGATAATAGCCGCCCCTGACAACGTAGCGGCGACAAGATGGGCTGAGGGCTCGTGGTCTGGGGCGAGAGGTTATCCGACATCGATTACGTTCTACGAAGAGAGGGCTGTGTATGGATTTACCAACCTCGACCAGCAGGGGGTGTGGTTGAGCGAAACAGGTAGATTTGAAGATTTCGAGGCCGGGCTTAAAGCCGGCGATTCGTTCGCTATCAATATACCCACCGCCGAGAGGGGTAGGTGGTTGGCTTCACTTGAGACGTTGGCGGCAGGAACCGCTGGAGGGGAATGGCGGGTCCGGGCAACTACTCTTGACGCCGCCTTGACGCCCACCAACTTCGATATCAAGCAGCAAACAAACTGGGGCAGTACAGAGATACAGGCAATGGAAGTCAATGAGGCGATACTATTCGTAGATGCAGTTGCCCGCAAGGTAAGAGAATACACATTCGTAGACCAGCAACAGAAATACGTAGCCCCCGACCTTACTGCTTTGGCCGAGGACATCACATTGGGTGGTATTACCAGCGCAGCGGTCCAGACCCGGCCAGATTCGATTATATGGTTCACGCTGGCGACGAGCCCATATTTGATATCCCTAACCTATGAACGTGAGCAGGACGTGGTGGCGTGGGCTGCGCATCCGTTAGGTGGTGATGGTATCGCGGAATCAATAATAGTGACCCCCGGCGACAAAGAGGATGTAGTAACACTCACCGTCAAGAGAACGATAAATGGAAACACAGTGAGGTTCATCGAAGAGATGCAACTGCGAGATTGGGGTACGAACAACGATAACGCTTATTTCCCTGACGCTGGGGTGATAGATACCGGTGGCGATGTAACGATAGAAATACCGCACTTAGAAGGCGAAGAGGTAGGGGTGTTGGTAGACGGTGCGGTGCAGGCGTCTAAGACAGTGGCTAATGGTATTATAACAATTGACGAGCCGGGCGATATTGTCCATGCAGGATTGCTGTCTACATACCAACTTTCTCCCATGAGAATGGACAGGAATACCCAAACCGGAACTACACACGGAAGCATCCAAGTGGTTCCGACGTTAGTGGTAAGCCTCTTCAAGTCGGGGGGTGTCAGTTACGGTGACGGTGACGACCAAACTGCGATAGATTTTCGTATCGATGAACCTTTCGGCGACCAACCTGCATTGTTTACAGGGGATATGGTCGTGACATTTGATGCCGGGTTTAATATTGATGGTAATATTGTGATATCAGGAACAACCATGCTCCCATGTACCGTGAGAGCGATTATAGCAAGAACAGAAAAGACTGGGAGGTAACATGACAGTTACTAATTCAGATGTAAGAACGTCGGCGGTTGGGACTAACACAATTGGGCAAGAAGTGCCATTCACTTCTCCAATTAAAAGCACCAGCGACATAACAGTTAGGTCCGTGGTCACAGCGACAGATGTGATATCACCACTTACAGAAACGACGAATTACACCGTAGTAATCAACGGCAATAGCGGTGGGACGGTGACTATGGTAACTGCGGTGGCTACCACGTCAGAGATCCATATAGAGCGTACTACTCCGGTTACGCAACTATTAGATTTAGAGCAGGGAGGTGCGTTTAATGCACCGGATTTAGAGTCAATGGGGGATAAGAATACTCGCATCTCTGCGGACAACGCTGATGCGGTATCCCGATGTATGAGATTTCCTGCCGCTGAGAGTGTGTCAATTACAAGCGAATTGCCAAACATCACAGACAGGAAAAGCAAAGTTCTGTCTTTTGACTCGTCGGGTAACGCCACAGCTACAGCGGCAGTGCCTACCGGTTCGGTATCATTTTCAACCTATGGCACTAACGTAGCAGAGGCAGCTAATGCTCTTGCAGCCAAGCCAGTTCACAATTTAGACCATGTATTTGATGTAAGAGATTTCGGTGCGGTAGGGGACGGGGTTACTGACGATACGGTAGCAGTTCAAGCCGCTCTGGATGCTGCAAAAGTAAACGGTCCCACAGGTGGCGGGACAGTGCATCTCCCCACAGGCCCTAACGGCGGAAACTATGCTTTCGCAGGGGAGTTAACCTTGGATTCGTCGGGTATCACCATGACTGGTGCGACCCCTTACGGTGAAGATGCCCAACTTACATACTCCGGTTCAGGGACGTTCATTACTGTCAATAATGCGTTCTGTGTGATTAAGAACTTGCGAATCATAGGCCCAGATAGTCCGGGTTCTGATATAGCAATCTTTCTTGGAACGGACGCCGATGCGAAGCGGGAAAACTCTGTTCGGGAATGCCTGATAAGAGATTGGAGTATTGGCATTCAGAATAAGGGTCAGACCACGATAATTGAAAAGTGCGATATAGTAGAAATATCGTCGATTTGTTACGACCACGTATCCGGCGTAGCACCTCAGTTGATTCGTGTATATATGACTGGGGAAGCAGCGGCTATATGTGTGCGTTTCGGGAACGCGGGGAATAAGGCCACGCTTGACGGCTGTTCGATGACCAGTGCCGCAATTGGCGTTGACGTTTTAGGTTCAGGGAATGTAAATTCACTTACAATGATTGGGTGCCACTTTGAACAGCTTACGAGTTTCGATGTAAGAAACCTGGATGCCAGTTCGAGTACGTTGATGATGGGGTGCCAGAGCAGTGGTAATATACAAGTAAGTTCTGCCGAGGCGACTCTGATTAGCAACTGGTTTGACAATACAACCTCCAAGATATTGGACGTAGCTAATTCCAACTGGGTGATGTTGAACAATAGGAATATAACAGCGGCAGACTTTCAAACCGGTGCTGGTAATGTGTTATGGTTAGACCAGAATCGGTTAGGGCTGGTGGCATTCGATGACGCCGACGCGACTCCTAATGTAAATGGCGGCTTTAAGTATTCTACGAACAATTCCAGCGCAGGTGATATCACAGACTTCGATAAGGGTTGGGCGGGGCTGGAGATAACTGTAATTGGTAACGATGCGGGGCTAACTACGATAGTGCATGGACAGGGCATAAGATTAGCTAATCTGAGGGATATCACCCTATTGGACGGTGACACTCTCACTCTCTTGTATAACGGAACCGACTGGTTCCAGACAGGTATAAATTACAATAGCGGCAGTTCTGTACCGTTCATTGTATGTAACGATAACCAAGTAGTATGTAATGAAAATCAAGTAGTTGTAAATTAGAAAGGGAAATAATGACTTTAAGTAACCAATCAGTATTAAGTCACAGTTGTATAGCGGCGGTGGCGCAAGTATTAGGCGAGAATTTTAATGTCACCTCGGACACGGCACTATTTACCGTTCCGGTGGGTAAAGAGTTTACGCCGTTTGCTGTGTGCATATCAAAGATATCTGCCACGCTAACGTCGGCGACAATTACGCTTGGGCAATCCGGGGCAAAGACAGACTTTTTGGAGACACAGGCGCTCACCAACATTACTACTGCGGGCGGCAGTATATGGTTGATGCCCGTACCAAGTGCTACTCCCGCCAGAGAGATTATCACTTACACGGCAGGAGAAGTGTTTACGTTAGACCATGTAGTGGCTGATGACGCAACGGCTGATGTAACTGTATTTGGTTTCCTGAACGACGCATAATGGAATTCCGCGAAGCAACAAAAGAAGATTTGGCGTTCGCCGCCGAGCATTCTGTGAGTAAAGCTGTAAAGGGATGGTCGGAGCGGGCGGATTACGTCTACACATTGGACCATGAGGGCGAGGTTCTGATGACGGGTGGTTTCAGGATGGTAAACGAAACCACTGCATGGTGCTGGGTTAATATGACCGACCGGCGAGAAGGGCATATCAAGACCTGTTATAGAGTAATGGATGAATGGATAACCGAGTTCATCAAGGACCATGAACTAATTCGATTACAGGCTTATGTTCGGGTTGATTTTCCCGAAGCCGTGGATTTGGTCCAGCATTTAGGGTTCGAGCAAGAGGGCCCACCGATGAAGAAGTTTGTAGGTGATATAGACGCATTTATGTATGTAAGGATAAAGGAGTAATCATGGGCGGATTTCAAGGCGTAGAGAAAGCGGTTCCGGGTGCTGCCAGAAAATTCTTTCAGGGGTTCAAGATTGGAGGAGTAAAAATCCAACCAGACCCAACTGTAGAAGAGATTACAAAACGAGGCGACGAGGCGTTCTTCCCCACACCCGAGGTGGTCCAACCTCCAACCCCAGCCCCACCCCCTCCGTTACCAGAAGAGCCGGGCGACGAAGCCAATGTCAGGGCACGTAGAAGACTGGCCAGGGGCCGAAGGGGTACGTTCTTGACAGGCGACTTAGTGCCAAGCCAAGGCACGGGCGTAGGCAGGCTGGGAGGCTAATATGGCAGCTCTATTACCATTCATAAGTGCTGGCGTAGGAGCAGCGGGTGCGATCCAGCAGGGCAACGTAGCCCGTGCTGAGGCCAAGTCTGCGCAGAACATAGACAACTTCAACGCCCAGCTCCAGGAGCGTGAGGCGGAGGCTGAGAGGGCGAGAGCGGGCTTTGCGAGTAAACGACAGGCCGAAGAGGCCGCACGGATCAAGAGTGCCCAGGTCGTTGACATTGCCAAGGCTGGAGGGTTAGGTTCTCCTGTGGCCAGGGATTTGGTATCAGAACAGGCCGCGGAACTGGAGTTTGAGAACCTGCTGATTGGCTTTGAGGGCGAAGTAAGGGCCAGAAAGGCTAAGAGTCAGGCCGAACTCGATATATTGCAGGGCAAGTTCACAGGGTCTCGCGGCAGAAACCTTCAGCGAGCGTCTACTGTCAGGGCTATAGGCAGGGGCTCGCAGGTATTCTTAGGTGGATTAAACTAATGGCTAAATTCGGTACACAACGAGCAAGACCAGAGTTAGGGTTTACCCCTGCAACTGGAGTTAGGGCTAACCTTGACGTGAGGACAGGGCTGGGTGAGGTTGCGGCGGCGACTACGGAGGCGATAGTGGGTTTGTCTGAACAGTTTCAACTAATTAACGCCAAGACCCAGCTCAACAAACAGACTGTCGCTGCTGCCGACGAGACGAACAAATTCTTTCTTGAGCTTGAGGCAAACCCCGACCCGGAAACGTATCAAGCGGAGTTTAAGGGACTATTTGAGCGATTAGGGAAGCTGGCTCCCAGCAACAGGGTTGCGGCGGGTATCTACAATCAAAACCTGGCCCGGTCGAAAACTACGCTTGCTAAACAGACTAGGGACGCGGCAGAGAAGAAGACAGTTTCAAATGCTCAGGCGACAGACTTTCTCTTGTTACAGCGAGCTAAAGAGACGGGGAATTTTACTGCCTATACGGCATCTGTGATAAATGGGGTAAAATTAGAAACATATACTGCCAAAGAGGGTGAAGTTTTGTTAGATGACGCCGACAGGGAGCTTGGCATTAAACAAAAAAATGACATCCTTGGCATCGCTCTGTCAAAAAGAGATATAACTACAAATATCATAAACCGCACCGAAGCAAACGCCGTTATAAATAGCAGCGGCTTAAGCGCAGACGACCAAAACGATTTGTTTAATCTGGTGAACTCGCGTATGGTGCTGGAGAATAGCCAGCGAGATATTGTCAAAGAAGAGAATGCGGCAAGGCTGCTTGCCCAGTCGGCCACTCCGGGTGCTAAACCGCTTTCTGTGCCAGATATGGCCCAAATGGTAATCCGGCAAGAGTTAAGCCCCGCCGCATTCAAGTCGCTGGAAGCCCGCACATTGAAACCGCCGCAAGTAGACGACCGGAGAGCATTGGATGCTGTCAATACCGCACTACTTAACCTTGGAGATGCGAAAATAACAAGAGCAGATGCGGATGCGGAACTAACGAAGTGGGCGACTAAACTTACAAACGGCACTGTGAATAGCTTCCAGTTGGATATAGGCAAAGAGTTCAATGCCAGCACGGATAAGGCTTTGTCGCAGATACAATCGAGCGTGCGTTTGCAGGCCGTAGGCCCATCCGAAAACTCTATCGCAGCATTGGTTAGGGCGATTGCGGAGGGGCTTCCTGAAGATGAAGAGCGTGTGGCAAAAATAAGCTTGGTAAGCGAAAGAGAAAAGTTCAATCTTGAATTAGACCAGTACAATAGATGGAACGCGTCTATGAGGCAGTGGGGCCGTGACAACCTTGAGGCGGGGCCAGAAGAAATCCTGATAGAGGGAATGAGGAAGTGGAAAACGGAGTTTGCTGTTACCTCTGTGAGAGCGTTACAGGAGGCGTCTGAAGCTGAGGTTGAGGAGTTGAAAAGGGTTAGAGTTAAAGGTCCCGATGGCACCACAGGTACTGTGGCGGCGGATGACCTGCAAAGGGCGATAGATGCTGGATTTGAAGAGATATAATGGTTGCCGTTACTGAACAATTAGGATTTATACCAGACGTCGTCGGCGGCGATTTCGGTTTCATTCCCGACAGGCCCACGCTTCAGGACAAATTACAGGAAGGCAACGATACGGATCTTATCGATAAAGCAATCAAGCGGTCTTTTCAGGTAGCCAGGGATAAGCAGTTAGACCAGATAAAGTTCACAAACGATGTATTTGCCGCACCGTTCGACGTAGACGACGAAATTGCCGACCCGGCTTCCGTGCCTATATTCGACACATCCCAATGGCTGCGGACACAGATAGGAATTCGGCAAGAGGACAGGTTGCCTGTTGCCGACCCCGGCAATCCGACCCGTGAAGAGTTGCTCCGGCTTCACAGAACGAGTAATGCCGAATTAGTGAAGGCCGCATTCAAAGCGAAGCCGGGGGCACCAAAACAATTAGACCCATTTGACAGAACACAGGTGTTGGGCCTGAGAGGCCCACAAATCCCTGCACCAGACCCCAAGGCCGTAGATGTTGCCGCTGCCGCATCACTGGAAGATTTGAAGGCAGCGCAGGGTGTCATGGAACGGAGTCCGGAGCAATTCACCGAGAAGCAGCATTTCGCTGTTGCCCAAGAAATTCGTCTAAAAGAGGTCCTGTCGCCGTTTGCCCGTAAGAGAGTAGAAGAGGACCCGGTTACGGTCTTGCAGGGTACGCAGTTTATCGAGGCGTTTACGTTAGGTATTCCAAACTTCTTAGACAGGCATCAGGCTCTTGGCGAGTTTAGGCTGGGCGATTTTGCTGAAGATGGGGGTGCTGATTTCCAGCCGGGCGACTTCCAGCTATTCACAGAAGCGGTAAGCCGTATTCGTACCGAAATTGTTTCAAGCAAAAAGAAGGGTTTGCCTCGTATTGTCGAGGGTATCAAACAGAATACTTCTGAGATTATTGCAAGTATCGTTCAGTGGTCATTGCTTCCGGGCACATCCAAGGTAAAAGCCTTCGACGCCCTACCCGGCCCCGTAAAAACCGCCCTGGACGTTGGGTCGAAAGCTGCATTGAGACAGGCTCTTGTTGCCCCGCAGCCCGAAGAAACGGTGGGCGAGAAGGTGGAGGCCGTTGCGGAGGCGGGTACTATAGGCGCTTCGATAGGGCTGGCATTGGGTCTTGGCAAGGCGTTAGTATCGAAGATTAAAGCCACCATCACAGCTAAATCTGCAGCCAAGGACATTCAGGCGTTTAAGGATTTGTTATCTAAAGACGCTCCTGACTTGAAGTCATATTTTGACACATTGCCCGCTGACCGATTGGCCCGTATCCAACTTATCCGGAACGATGCTGTCCTAGTAGCTGAGGGCAAGATGACACAGGTGGCTTTTGATGCCCAACACAGCCAATTCCAGGGTGCATTGGCGAGGGATGCTATCGAGTTCTTAGGGATAAAAGCGAGGCCTCCTGTACCGAAGGGTTTTGCTCCTGGAGCAGCCGCTCTTCCGGGTCCGGAATCAGTCAAGCGTATCGCCGAATTGGCTGGCAAGACTGTCGAAAGCCTTACCCCTGCCGTAACAGGTGCGATTCAAGCCGCCGCGGAGGCGGGCGGAACTACCCAGATACCCGACCTGAGCCCAGAAGATACCGCCGCGCTCACAGAATTAGGCCTTGAGGTTGAAGGCGAGTCTGTGGTTATACCGGAGACGCTATTGCTCGCAGAAGCACCGTCAGGGGCCCCTGCTGCCGCGCCAGTGCCCGAACAGCCTGCCGAGGCACCGATTGTACCTCCAGCCAAAGCAAAGGAAATACTGGATACGATACAAGCCAGAGATTCGATAATACTGAATCCCGATTTTACACCACAAGAGAGTTTGGGGTTAGGTCTTGAAACGCGGCTACCGGATTTCATAGTTGGAACGAAAAATGCAACACAAGATGAAATAATCGCGGCTGCGTTACATGAAACGGGACATTTAGAGGAAGGCGTTTTAGACATATTCGCTTCAGTCGATGAGAAGGCTGGTATCGAGCTTTCTGCGTGGCAAGCCGCAATTGATGAGGGCCAGAAACTCGGCTTCGCACTTACCCCGGAATTGATAACCAAAATACAACCGAGAATAGCTAAACATATTGGCTTGTTAGAGTTTGCCGAGGCAGCGATTGTACCCACTGAGCCAACTGAGGCCGCAAAGCCCCCTGTCAAGGCCAAACCAAAGCCTGCCCCAGTTGCCATTGTGAGAGAAGGTACGCCAATAGAACGCATCCAAAAGGTTTTGGGTGAAGCCGAGGCCGTGCTGCCGAAGACGAAAGCCCAGCAGCGGGCAGAGCTTGGCAGACGGGTGGGGGCTGCAAAGGCGGTACTGGAGTCGGATGTCAAGAAGGGAGTTCCTGTAGAAGAGGCGTTATTCCGGTCCACCGGACTTCTGAAGGGCGAGCTAACCGAATATGAACAGTTATTCACGCCGGTAGATGATTTGCTGGAGCCAGCAGATAAGGCGGCGGCGTATGATCTAATACAGCAAAAAACCGGCGGGGATTACTTCCTGTTTCTCGATACGTCAAGGGCCTTCAAAAAGCTACTGGCAGGAGCACATCTCCAGAGACAGGAGATACGCAAATTAGAAGCAGTCTTCGGCAAGGCATTCAAAGAGTTTACTGACCTACGCCAGCAGAAAAGCGACCTATATGATAGGATCATTACCACGTGGAAGGCTGGCTTGCTGACAGGTATTAAAACGTCTGGTCTAAATATTTTAGCTAACGCCTCCCATGCAGTATCAGAGACAGCGAAAGACATACCAGCCGTATTTGTTGACAAGACGGCGGCACTGTTTACTGGTGACAGAACTCTGGCTTTTACGACCAAAGGCACGCGGCAAGGTATAAATGAGGGAATTAGTCGTGGCGGGAAATTCATGCGGACTGGAGTTGACGAGCGCAATATTGGTGCGAAGCTGGACCACAAGCAGGTATTCTTTGGTAATAGTAAAATGGCTAAAGGTTTGCAGGCGTACGAAGAGTTTATATTCCACCTGTTAGGGGCAGAAGACCAGCCGTTTTATTACGGCGCAAAGGCTAAGTCGCTGTTCAGTCAAGCTATTGCCCAGGCTATCAATAAAGGCCTAAAAGGCAAAGACCGCGACGCGTTCGTTAAGGGCTTAGTCAATGCCCCGACAGATGAAATGTTAGTTGCTGCCGTGCATGATGCAGAAGTGGCGGTGTTCCAGAACCGAACAGCACTTGGCGACCTTGCAAGGTCAGTGCAAAAAGTAAAGGGTGGAGAGATAATTGTCCCGTTCGGCAGAACACCGTCTGCTGTCGCTATGCAGGTTGTCAGTTATACTCCGGTAGGCCCCGCCATAGAAATATTCAAGCAGGTGGGCAAGGGCGAGTTTAACCAGCGAACATTTTCTCAGGCATTTGGCAGGGCGGCTGTAGGTACTGGCGTTTTGGCTTTGGGAGGGCTTCTGCTATCCAAAGACCTCCTCACCCTTGACCGGCCCCGGTCTGAAAGAAAACGGAAGTTGTGGGAATTAGAAGGTCGTAATGCGAACAGTATCAAGATAGGTGACAGGTGGCGGTCAATACAAGTTCTTGGCCCGGCAGGCAACGTACTGATAATAGG